>WNFQ01001013.1_pt1 | contig 41030 bp, 44 predicted proteins | sample 5400171 | NCBI WGS metagenome assembly WNFQ01 (sample SAMN13153356, study PRJNA577476) | soil metagenome | isolation source: 20 cm soil under Madrone tree | place: USA:California | collected 2016-06-14
TCCATGCAATCCGGCGCCCCCATGGTGGGTACGCCGGAGCCCGCGATGATGATCTATGTGACCGCCCAACTGGCCCGCAAATACAAGCTTCCCTTGCGCACCGGCGGCATGTTGAATGGCTCCAAGATCGCCGACGCCCAAGCAGCCTATGAATCCATGGCGACCATGCTGCCCACTCTCTACGCTGGGGCGAATTTCGTGCTCCACAGCGCCGGCTGGCTCGAGGCGGGCCTGGCCGCCGGCTACGGCAAGTTCATGATGGATGCCGATCAGATTGCCATGCTGCAGCGCTTCAGCGGCAATCTCGATCTCTCGGAGGAAGCCCGCGCCATGGAGGCCATCCGGGAGGTGGGCCCGGGCGGGCATTACCTGGGCTGCGCCCATACCCAGCGGAATTTCAAGACGGCCTTCTACACCTCCCAGCTTGCCGACAACAACAGCTACGAGCAGTGGGAAGCCGAAGGCGGGCGCGATCTGAATGCGCGGGCCACCGATCGGGCCCGGCAGGTGCTGGCGCGCTACGAGGCCCCGCCCCTGGACCCGGCGCTGGACGAGGCCCTGTTGGCCTTCATCGCCAAGCGCAAGGCCGAGCTGCCCAACAATGTGACGTAAGTACGGGCCGACGAGCTCCTGTAGCCAAGAATGGAGATCGGCAAGCTTCAGTTGGTCAATGTCGGCTTTGAAACGCTTTGCGGACCCAAGCTAGGCACAGCGCCACTTCCGCGATGCGCCAGGAGTAGGCACGGCCCTTCTTCAGGTGGTGCCCACAGCGGAGCTTGCAGGAAACGCTCTTTTGAGGGCTCACGCTTTGGCAGAGCCGGAGAGAGTTTGCAGTAGTTCCAATGTCTCAGCGGCGACTTTTCGCGTCAGTTCGCCCGCCGGCAGCTCATGTGCGGGAGCGACGAACTGACCTGACAACAGCAGCATGAAATCTTTCGAACCAAGCGCCTCTGACTTGGCCCTGAGGGGCGCCACCGCGTCGGCCGCAAGGGGAAACTCAGGTGCCAAATCGGAAATCGGCCCCACTTCGCGGATGAGTCGATTGGCGATTGAACGCGCCGGGCGACCCGTAAACACATTCGTCAAGACCGTTTGATTGTCACGCGCCGCCTTCAAGGCGGCTCGATGCAGCGCATTTGTCTTCGCCTCCGGGCAGAGCAGGTACGCAGTGCCCATTTGTACGGCAGCCGCGCCCAGCGCAAACGCCGCCGCTACGCCGCGCGCATCGGCAATTCCGCCGGCTGCAATGACTGGCACCTTGATCGCGTCCACCACCTGCGGGACGAGGGCGAGCGTGCCGACCTGGCTCGCAATATCCTGCGTCAGGAACATGCCCTGGTGTCCGCCTGCCTCGTAACCCTGCGCGATCACGGCATCGCAACCTTCACGCTCGAGCCAGCGGGCTTCTTCAACCGAGTTTGCCGACGACCATATCTTTGCACCGGTCGGCCTGATGGCCTTGAGGAGCTTGCTGTCTGGCAGACCGAAGTGGAAGCTCACCACCGCGGGCTTCAGCTCCATCACGAGATCGCACATCGCCGCGTCAAATGGCATGCGGGCGGCGGCCGGTGCTGCTGGGACGTCTAGTCCGAGTTCGGCGTAGTAAACCGCGAGGCGCTTTCTCCACGCCGTTTCGCGAGCGGCATCTCTTTTCGGCACGGTATGGCAAAAGAAATTGACGTTGATGGGTCGCGAGGTGTGTTGTCGGATTATTTTCAGTTCCGCCCGAGCCTCGTCGGCGGTGAGCATTGCACACGGCAAGGAGCCGAGACCTCCGGCCTCGGATACCGCGATCGCCATTTGCGCCGAAGAGGTGCCAGCCATCGGCGCCTGGATGATGGGGAGGTCGATACCCAGTTGGTCGACAATCCTTCGATTGGGCCACATAGTCCTCACCAAACTGGCCGGTTTTCAGTGCGTCGCCTGCACGGGCCGCCCGGATGACGGGTTGGCGCCGCCCTCAATCGTCGTAATCCAGCTTCGGATACCAGTTCTCGCCCCGTCCTTCCGGCGTGCAATCCAGCACCGTCCACAGCGGCGCGAAGTCGGGCGCACCCCGCGGATCCTGCCCGGGGTCGGCGGTCGAACCGGTCATCTCGCTGGACCAGAAGTGGCGGAAGCTCCCGTCGCGGTGCGTGAACACGTTGAAGGCCGAGATCTCGGACCCGTCGGGCAGGACGCCGAAATAGTCACGGGAATAGGCGCCATTGAGGTCGCTGTAGAGGCGAAGGTTCTTCCAGCCGCGTTCGCGCTTCCATGCGATCAGGCGCTCGATGGGAGAGAGCCCGACGACGACGAGGGAAATGTGCTGGCCGATGTCGGCGGCGTTCCCCTCCCAGGCCGCTAGCATGTTGGTGCACATGGGGCAGGCACGCTCGCGCTGCGGCCCGAACATGTAGCTGTAGACGGCGAGTGTCTGCTTGTCGCCGAACAGCCCGGCGAAATCGGTGGGACCTTCCTCGCCCTGGAATCGGTAGTCCCCGATCACCTCGCCGCCGGCCGGCAGGGCGCGGCGCTGGGCGGCCACGCGCTCGATGTGGCGTCGCAGTTCGATCTCCTCGGCCAGGAGGGCAGTGCGGGCGGCGCGGTATTTGGCGCTTTCGTTGGGTATCCGGACAGGGTTGTCGCGCGCCAATTCGGCGGCCGGGATCAGGATTTCGGACTCGAGGTCCATCGGATGGCTCCTCAAGTTACGGAGAGGGTGGGAAGCAAACCTTCGGCAAGGACACTACTATCGCTCCGATCGCAAATTGCGCTAACTCGCCCCTGTGATGGCCCACCGAACGCCGAACGGGTCTCTCACTCTGCCGTAGAGGGCGCCAAACGACATCCGTTGAATCGGCGTGACAACCTCGCATCCTGCCTCGGTCGCCCGCGCCCACCATGAGTCTGGATCGTCAACGTTCAAGTGCATCGAATAGCTCAACGCGGGTTGAAACTGATGTTCCGGATCGGGATGAAAATCTGTCATCATTAGCGGTCCCCCATTGATCTCCACATGGCAATGGACGAGACGCTGGGGATCGCCTTCCGCCGGCACGCGCATTACGATTTTAGCACCGAACGCGCGTTCGTAGAACTCCACGGCGGCGTTGCTCTCGCCTTGAAGCGACAGATACGGGATGACCCCGGCTGGAATCTGACGCTCGCTCATGAGATTTCCTTTCTGAGGTTTGATCTTTGCCCTCCGCCGCCGTGCCGACCTCGGGACGACGTTTTCGACGTGTCCGCGAATATCTTTTCAACATAGCGGTACAGATGGTCCAAACTCGCAATCGCAGGATCTGCGCTTTGTCGCGCCTTCGCGAGGATTAGCGCGCCCTGGAGCGCGGCCTGCATGAACAATGCGAGGCTTTCGGCTGTCCAAGCGGCCTGAAGGCCACGACTTTGTAAGGCTTCGGCGACCATTCCTTCGAGATCCGCGACATGATCGTCGATGGTCTGTGCGCACGCATCCCGAAGATGGGGATGCAACTCGTGTATTTCCTGGATGACTGTCCCCGCAAAGCAGGCATACGTGGAAATGTCGCCAACGAGTAGCGCCTTGCGGAAAGCCACATATCCCAGCAGCCTGTCCAGCGGATCGTCGAGTTTGCGATAGGGCGCTGCAGCGAAAACCTTGCAAACCTGGGTTCCCCAAAGCTCGGCCGCAGTGAGCGCGAGGTCTTCTTTCGACTCAAAGTGATGAAAGAAGCTGCCCTTTGTAAGCCTCGCTTCTGCGCAGACATCGTCAATGCGCGAAGCCGTATATCCTTTTTCGCGCACCACATTCAGCGTCGCCTCAAGAAGCTTCAATCTGGAATTTTGTTTCGGCGCCATGGCCATACCCACTAGTTGGTATGATAATGGCGCGCGCCGATTTTCGAGTCAAGAGCATGTGGTTGACGCAATTGCATCCGCCGTTGGGCGCTGTTGTCGGTGGCAGTCGAGCAGGACGTCGGCTTTGGGTCTTAGCTGCGTGAAAACCATTCTGCAGGTCATTCGGGCGCAACTTTGATTCGAAAGAATGCCTTTCACGCACGAAAGAATCACCCAGGCCGCAAGCTCGATTCTTCTGTTGCGCGCTGACGACTGCTTTCAGCGTTTTCGCTCAGCCACGGTCAGATTCGGACGTGCGATCTCGTAGTCCTGCTCCGCTTCTCCTCGAAAAGCGGCCATCCTTTGCCCGCTGCGTAATGTCGCAGATGTGCCGCTGGCGGACCTCATTGCTTCAGCCACAGCGTAGAGCTTTTCCTCGCGACAACCCGGAGCCGCGCCTGATCCGGTGCCGAGTTCCCCGCTGCCCGGTCCCTTCTCGTTTCGGTTAGGCCGGCAAGTAACACTGGGTCCAGTGCGCGCGTCGACGTTTTGTGGTCTTCTTGTCATGGTAAATCCGCCCGACGGCGGACGGATGAAACTGGCTCCAGAGGCTCCGGCGAAGGATGGATGACCTATCCCGCTACGCCCAGCGCCCATTCGGCTTCTATCTGCGCTACGTCCGGCTGCGGCTCTTCCTGCACGGCGGGATCCTGCTCGCCGGCTTTGCGGCGGCGATCTGTTCGGTCGGAACGCAATACGGGTTGAAGTTCCTCGTCGATGCGCTCTCCGGCAACGCGGGCCGCCGCGGCGAGGCGTGGTTCGCTTTCGGCCTGCTGATTTCTTTGCTCGCCGCCGACCACCTGCTCTCCCGGCTCGGCGGTGTGATCGCCAGCGTGACCTTTCCCCGGGTCGCCGCCGATCTGCGCAGCGACATCTTCCGGCACGTGATGGGCCATTCGCCCAGTTACTTCGCCGACAGGCTGCCGGGTACTCTGACGAGCCGGATAACCGCGACGAGCAACGCCGTCATCGCTTTGGAGAACATGTTCGCCTGGAATGTGCTGCCACCCATCGTCGGGAATATTGGCGCCATCGCCATCCTGGCCGCCGTTACGCCGACGGTCACAGCCGGGCTGGGGCTGGTCGCCGTGGGCATGATCCTAGTCATTTTCCGTCTGGCCGCAGCGGCAAAACCGCTGCATCGGGTCTTCGCCACCAAGGCCGCCACGGTCGATGGCGAAATAGTCGACGTCATCGGCAACATGGCTATCGTGCGGGCCTTTGGCGGTATTCGACGGGAATCAGCCCGGATCCGCGAGGCTCTCGACCGGGAGGCGGTGGCTCGGCGGCGGAGCCTTCTCTACATGGATCGGCTCAGGATTTTCCATTCCGTTCTGCTCGTTGGCATGATGATCGGACTGCTCGCCTGGTCGATCACTCTCTGGCAGCGCGGCGAGGCGACGACGGGGGACGTCGTCCTCGTCTGCACCCTGGGATTCTCGATCCTGCAGGCCACCCGGGAGCTGGCCTACGCGTTTGTCGACGTAAGTCAACATATGGCCCGGCTGGCCGAGGCGATTGGCACTCTTCTTCTGCCCCAGGAGATCCGGGATCTGCCCGCCGCCACGCCTCTGGCCGGCCGGCGGGGCAGTATCGTCTTCGACAATGTCGGCTTCGGCTATCCCGGCGGCACCAGGGTCTTCGACGGATTCAACCTGCACATCGAGGCGGGTCAGCGGGTCGGCCTGGTCGGCGAATCGGGCGGCGGAAAGTCGACCGTTTTCGCCCTGCTGCAGCGATTCTACGATGTGGACGCCGGCCGCATTCTGATCGACGGCCAGGACATCGGCCACGTCACTCAGGAGAGCCTGCGCGAAGTGATCGGCACTGTTCCGCAGGACACCTCATTGTTCCACCGCTCGATCATGGACAACATTCGCTACGGCCGGCCCGAAGCCGGCGATGAAGAGGTTCTTGCGGCGGCGCGCGCGGCGCACTGCCTCGGCTTTATCCTAGCTATGCCTGAGGGCTTCGCTACCCTTGTGGGTGAGCGCGGCGTCAAGCTGTCCGGCGGCCAGCGGCAGCGTATCGCCATCGCCCGCGCCTTCTTGAAGAATGCGCCGATCCTGCTGCTGGACGAAGCGACCTCGGCGCTCGACATCGAATCCGAAGAGGCGATCCGGGAGGCGCTCGATCGGCTGATACGCGGCAGGACCGTCATCGCTATCGCCCACCGACTTTCGACATTGCGCGGCTTCGACCGGATTCTCGTGCTCGAGCTCGGGCGGATCGTCGAGGACGGTCCCCCCGATTTACTGATGGGAGGCACCGGCGCCTATCGCAAGTTGATCGACCGCGAGCTGGCCCGGCTGGCCCGGCGGCCGGCCGCCGGCGGGGCCAAGTGAGGAAGCGCCCTAAGACCTCTAAACCCGACACGACTCCACAACCCGATACAACTCCGGATCAGGCGGTATGGTCGAGCGATTGTGAGTTTGAGCGCAAGCGCCTGAACGTCTTGGGGCCGATTTGACTTGAGGCACAAATCATTCGCTACTCGGTCGAATACGGACAAGAATTATGGGCCAGCCTTGTTCAAACTGACTCAGGCTTGTGCCAAGCGACTTTTGTGGCGAACATTTTCTCGGGAACCATGCATGCGCGTTGTCACTGCCGATGAAGTTCATCGCCTGCTCGACTACCCCTCCCTGGTCGAAGCCTTGCGGGAGCTGTTCCGGCGAGGTGTCGACCGCGTCGAACGTTACGTCGTCGCTGAACCGCTGGCCGACCGGCGGCAGAACGATTGGCTCATATTGCCCGCCTGGCAATTCGGGCGGCATCAGGGAATCAAGCTCGTCAGCGTTTTCCCGGGCAACGAGGCCAAGGGCCTCGCTTCCGTCCAGGGACTTTATGTCCTGTTCGACGGCACGAACGGCATGCCGGTTGCAGCCATCGATGGCGCGGCGATCACGCTACGCAAGACAGCGGCGAACTCGGCACTCGCGGCGACATATCTGGCACGCAAGGATGCCTCGACGTTATTGATGTTAGGCGCCGGCGCGATGGCATTGCCGCTGATCGAGGCGCACTGCGCCGTGCGGGAGATCCGGCGTGTCCTGGTCTGGAACCGCACGCCGGCGCGTGCCGAGGCGGTAGCCGCCAGTTTGAAACTGCCCGGCGTCAGCGCGCAGGTGAGCACCGATCTCGCCGGCGCGGTGGCCGAAGCCGATATCATCTCGGCGGCCACCATGTCGACGACGCCTCTCATTCAGGGGCGCTGGCTGAAGCCCGGCCACCATCTCGATCTCGTCGGCGGCTTTCGCGAGGAGATGCGCGAAGCCGACGACGAAGCCGTGCGCCGCTCGCGCATCTTCGTCGACGCGCGATTCACCGCCGCGGCGCATGCTGGCGATATCTGCCAGCCGTTGGCCAGCGGACTTATCACCGATTCCGATATCACCGATACCTTCCAGCTTGCCCGCGGCGAGCGCCCGGGCCGGCGCGATGACGGCGAGATCACCCTCTTCAAATCGGGCGGCGGCGGGCATGAAGATCTGGGCACCGCCCAGCATCTTCTGGCCAAGATCGAGGCGGCGGACAAGAAATAGGCTTTGCTAGTATGCGGCCCATAGAAAGATCAGGGTCGCGATCGCACCAAGTGCGCTGCGCCCGGCGTGGAGCCGCGCCCGATGCTCGATCATGGGCCGAACCTCAGGCCCTGCGCTTGCCGGCGCGATCGCCATGAGCTTCCTGTTCGTCTGCATGATGACCAGCATCGTATAGGGCCAGTTCGCAACGATGACCGCGGCACCCAGAAGCCAGCGCCAGTCCTGGCTCGAGAGAAATGCTGCCACGCCCAGCACGCCCGCCAGCATTGCCAGAGGCGCCTGCATCGTCAGGCCGCGCTTGTAGCTCGCCTGCCAAGCCGCCAGCAGGGAGCGGTCATCCAAACGCAAACGCGCGGGCTGCTCCGCGACGTTGATATAAACGGCCGCGCCGGTAAACACGGCGGCGCCAATCAATGCAAGGTGTCCGGCGATCGTGGGCTGCACCCTTTTGCGGATTTGCATTCCCGTCGCTCTGGCTCGGCCTCGAGCGCCTATCCACGCGGGCCAGCCCGAGATTGCGATACTAGAGCGTGTTGAGGAATCTTTGAATCACGCTATCGCTGCTGAGAGAATCCCTCTCGGCAGCATGTGCCTTAGGGAGTTCCCTAATGACCACGATGACAATTCAACTTCGCAGCATTCCCGATACGCAAGCCGCTGTTGGCTGGGCAGAAGCACACGCGATTGTCGTCGACCGCCCAGACGGCAAAGCTGGCGGCCAGGGTCTCGGGTTCAATGGCGGCCAGCTACTTGGCTTGGCGATAGGCTGCTGCTTCTGCAATGATCTGCAATACGTCGCCCACGACATGGGCGTCCGTCTGGCGTCAATCCAAGTGGACGTCACCGTAGCCTTCGAGGGCAACCCGCTCCTCGCCACTGGGGCCATGATGCGAGTCGATGTAACGACTTTCGACAAAGACGCGGATGTAGGCGGTCTCATCGTGCGAGCGCAGGAAATCTCGACGGTCAGCAACTCGATCAAACGTGGCATCTCTGTCCAAGTGGTCGCCAACGAACAGGCATCGACCAGCTTCTGACTTTGCCCACACGGTTTAGCGCGGGCGGAATTTGACGAATGCCAGCGTGAGCACGGTCGCGGCAATGGCGACTACGACGACCAATCCTTCCGAGCCGATGACGTCGATGGCCGTCCCCGCCAAGGTAGGTCCGCTGGCGCCGCCGATCTGGTAGACCATGACGAAGACCACGTTTGCCGCGGCCAGTTGGGCCCTCGGGAAGCCGTCGCCCAGCAGGCCGAGGCCGACGGTGTAAATGGCGAACAAGGCGCCACCCCAGAGGAACATCAAGGAATAGAGCAAGACCGGCGTGGCAATGGCATAGGGCAGGAAGAGCGCGCCGGCCAGCGACGACAGGATACACACAATCAGCACCGCGGGCCGCCTGGTATGGTCGGCGATCCAGCCGATGGGTATCTGCAGCAAAACATTTCCGCCGGTAAAAACGCTCAACATCAAGACAGCCGATCATGACCAGTGGCTGAGCGCGCAGAATGTCCGAGAGCGGGGCTTCCGGCAGCTCGGGCATGCGCGGGGCCAGCCCGCCGGCGAAGCTCAGCGGGACGATCGACAAGGCAACCGCAAGCGCCACGATCAGAAATGGGTGCCAGCCCTCGACGCCGACGGCCCCGATGATGGCCGGACCGATGGCAAATCCCGCGGCCAGGACCGTCGCATAGATCCCCATGACCCGGCCGCGGTTCCGATCGGTCGCCACCATGTTGAGCCAGGTCTCGCTGACCACCCAGGGGATCGCGCCGGCGGCTCCTGTCAGGAATCGCAACAAGAACCAGGCCGGCAAGTACGGCAAGGCCGGAAACATCAGGATCGCCAAGGCGACGACGGCGAGTCCGAGCACCATCGATCGCACGGCGCCCAATCGGTGCATCAGCCGCGGCAGCAACGGCCCGGCCAGCAGCACCGCAAGCGGAAACATGGCGGCATTGAGTCCGATCAATGTCGCATCCACGCCCTGATGGGCAAGACGCAGCGTGATCAGCGGCACCAGCGCCCCGAAGGCGATGCCGACACCGAACACGCAGGCGTTGAGCGCCAGCAGGCTGAGGCGCCGCTGGCGCTGGGTGAAGACCTCGGTCATGGGAATCCTCGCGACGAAAGGCAGTGTAGCCCACCGCCGACAGGCTCGACAATGCGTCGTTGGGTGTGAAGGGATGTAGCGTCACTCCACGTCACGCGCCATCCCGACCGGTCACTCTAAGTCACGCGGAATCCCGCGGAATCCCGGGACTTGTGTGGGCTGCGTGGCGGAACCTATGGAGAAGGTCGAAGGTCATAGCACTGATCAATACAGCCACCCAAACCGCCACCACTGTCGCCACGCTAGAGGCGGAGATGTATCGAGTCGCCACTATGACCGGTACGACTACTTGCCAGAACGGTGGGCGGCTATGGCTAAATGGGCGGCATACATGGACCTCGTAATCGCCGGCACTGTCGACCAGCTTGACGCGCGGGAAGGGAACGTGGTCTCAATCGGAACCGCTTTGGGAGCGCAATTATGAACGGATGTGCCTGTCTCGCGGATGGACCCCAGAATCCCGACGTCATCAACGAACGATATATCGGGTGCGACAAAACCTCCGGCAGATTCGCAGACGTGACATTGCTGCGGTGCGCGCGATGCCAGCAGCATTGGGTGAGATACGCCGTTGAGCACGAGGCATTCACGCGGTCTGGTCGCTGGGCTGCCGCGCCGATCGACCAAACAGCGGCAGAAACGATGACGCCCGAAACCGCGGCACCATTCCTGGATCGGGCCGACCTTTGCATTGTTGGGGGCTCTTACTACGGCCATGCCGGGCGCAGGGGTCGCGGCCCGTTTCATTGGGGGATCTAAACCCGGACGGATTGCCGCAACGGCCAGACTACGCGGCGAGCGTCCGCCGTACCCACCACGTCCTATTCGGCCATCTGCGCCATCCGCTCGATCAGCGCCGCAAGTCGCGTGCGCATCTCGGCGGCAGGGAAATGTCCGCTACCCCCATGGCCGGCAAAGACCCACTCAAAGGAATGGGCGAGCAACCGGCGTAGTGATTCGATTTGCTCAGGCCAGGAATGCCAACACGCTTGGCGGAAGGCGGTCAGATTGCCGTCGCGGTGGCTAAGCGCCAATGAATCCCCAGTGAAGGCCGCGCGCCCGTCATAGAGATAGACCACGCTGCCTTTCGCGTGTCCTGGCACCGGCACGGCCAACAGATCCTTCGCAATCTCGGTCGGCTCGCGACCCTCAATCAATTTGTCGGCGAAGCGGGCGCCAGAGTGGTCCCATTCGTGAATCCAAACATTTGACGAGAAATGCTCGGCATAGCGGCCAGCATCGGCGACATCGTCGCGATGGCTCAAGAGAATATCGGACAAGCCGCCCCAGGCTTTGAGTTTCGCCACCAGCGCGTTGGTCCAGCGCGGCGAATCCATCATGACATTTCCAGCCGGCCGCCGGATCAGATAGGAATGCGCACCGAACGAGCTGCGCGCGTTATAGCCCAGGCGATAGATCCCGGGGATGAGTTCCTGGGGAAACAAATTCTGGGGCGCGGCCTTCCTGGTCTCAGTATGGATCGAGGCGGTTGGGCACAGCAGCCGCGCACGCCATGCCATTCTCAGCTCTTCATCGGTCTCGGGCTGACGCGTGAAGATCGACTGACCTCCCCGTGCCACGATCAGGCCAGGTGCTACTTCGCGTGACGCCGCGCAATCGATGCAGCTTGTATCGATGAACCAGTCGCCCGGCGCATTCAACTCATGTCGCTTCGCCATCGTGCCTCCTTGCCGACATACCCGGCCAGCGGAACTGGCGCATTGTCTCCCTCAATGAGCGCCAGAGCCGACAACCGGGGCGCCGCGGCGTGACTACAGCGCCGGCCGCCACGATGCGTCGGCGGAGTCACTATATACAGGAGACCGCTATGATCGCCGCCGACGATTGTAAGTTAGGAACTTCACTGTACCGAGACCCCTGGCACGGCTCAGGATCATCATCCGCTCGCCAAAATCCTCCGCGCATTCGCCCGGCGACAGATTATGTGGGGCGTTGTCGCTGATTGTCACAACAATCGGGCCGGAGCTAAAGAAGTCGTTGCAGACCCGCGTATTGCGGCCGGTCGCGCTGATATCGACGGTTTGCGTCTCGCCGGGCTTGAGAGTCACGATGCCGAAATTGGCACCGGCTGCCTGGCCGCTGATCAAGCCAGCACCTATCGGAATGCTCGCACCCAGCGTCAAGAATTTCATGGGTCAGGGCTCCACTTCTGTGGTCAGTACGCCCCGATGCCGAAAATGGGGTCAACCTTCCCCGCGCTGCAAAGGCCAAGAAACGAGATTGTGAACACATTGAGTGTCCATGGCCAAGGCGCTGCCAGCGTCTCTTTAGACAAGATTGAACGCCCAGTACCAGACAACTTCAGGACGAATTTTTTAATCCTGCCTGGGAAGTCAAGGAGGGTCGAGCGACGCTGCTCCCGAAATCAAGCACTACAGTACCCGAATAACCTTTTCTCCGGATGGTAACTGGATCGCCGGTCTTGTCCTTGTTTGGGATACCGCGAGCCGGAGCGACGGGCCTTTACTGCAGGTGTTGCAGACGGCCCCGAATCTTTTCCAGTCCGGCTCTCGCGCAGTTCTCGTCGAGATCGCCCCCCGGCGCGCCGGCCGCTCCGATCGCTCCGATAACCTCGTCGTGGAACTTGATCAGAACGCCGCCACCGAAGAGGAGCAAGTTCGGCAACTTGGCGAGTATTGGGGCGATTGGCACCGTCTTCGCCCGCTCGACGAGGGCACTGGTATCGGCCTTGAACGAGGCCGCCGTATACGCTTTGTCCGCAGCGCTATCGAGCGTGTGGGCGCCTGCCCGATCGCCGCGTAAGAGGGCCTGTCGCACCCCGTCTGCGTCGACGACAACAGCGGTTACGGCATATCCCTGTTTCGCGCAGACCGCGACTGCCTCTCCGACGGCCTCGAGAGCGAGCGCCGCTGGAATTCGATGGGTCACCAAGACCTGCGCACCGGAGACGGCCGGTGCGCAGAGTATGCTGCAGCCTGCCCCGATCAGAATAGCCAACGTGAGCACGGGATTTCCCTTCATCGCGATCTCCTTTCATCTGATAGAACGCGGGGCGTCCATTGTCTCTCTTAGTTAGATGCCTGTCCGCGATTGTCGGGGCGATACTTGTCGAAGAATTCTTCCCAGAAACCGACCACCTGATCGATTAACTCCTCGGCTCTCTGCCAGCGATGAAGGATTCCTGTGGACTCTCCAAGATCGATCAGCAGGTATGGCTGGCCAAACGGCCCCGCACCAAATGGCCCTTCTCCAAAACCCCCGACACGCGCGGTTTGCACGCTCGAGTCCTGACTGAAACGCTTCGCACCGTTGGCAAGGTCCCGAACAATGGGGAAACACGGGCAATATGCAGATATCCAATCCACAAAGCTGTCCCTGTCTCTGATCTTCTTCGCCCTCCGAGCGTCGTAATCCTCTTTCGGCCAGTCGCCCCAGACGCACTCATGCAAATGATAGGAAGCAAGGATGCAATTCATGTCAGGCAGCGCCGCTGAGAATCTGCCGCAAAGCATATGGCCAGGTAGTGAAATTGGCTAAGCCTTCGTCGTCGGAGGATGCGCACGAAGCGGAGCGCTGGGCCGCCGCGCCGCCGAGGGCGGCTTCCTGGGCTTGAAAGCCAACGGCCAGATTCGGGGGGACATCGGGGACAAATGCCAGGCACAATGGCGCCGCCGCCATCGACCGGCTGGCAAGGTCGCCAGCCCGTCACCCATGCGCGAATCGGGCCAGGGGCGCTACCATGGTGGCCAGGGCGAGCGCGGCTCTACAACCTCGCCGCGCCAGGAGAATGGACATGAACGCCCGCGCAGCGAGTTCAAGTTTCGCACGGCGGATAGTTGCCCGCGCCCCATCACTTGCTCTCTTCCTCGCTGCGCTGGCAATGATATTTCTGGCGGCCGCGCCGCTCGGCTGGCGCATCGGCTTGTTGCCGCTTAAGGTTTCATTTCTCTTCTTATCCGGCGGCGGCCTGCTGGGGATAGTGGCAGCGATCCTTGCGACGGTGGGATTGATCTTCGTCTGGGGATCTCTCGGCTGGCCGCGTGTCGCATTATTATCTTGCGTCGTTTTGCTCGGTGTCGTCTTCATCGGGGTGCCGTGGGAGTTACGTCACAACCACGCGCCACCGATCAATGACATCACGACGGACACCGAACACCCGCCGCCGATCATCGCCGCACTGGCGGCGCGGCAAGCCGAACACGCTGGCACCGACGTCTATGGTGGACCCACGGTGGCGCAGCAACAGGAAGCCGCCTACCCCGACATCGTGCCCTTGATCCTGGCAATGCCGACGCCGCGGGCATTCGATCTCGCGCTAAGTACCGCGAAAGCCATGCCCGGTTGGCAGATCATCGCCGTCGACCCACAAGCAGGGCGAATCGAGGCAACTCAATCGAGCTTTTGGTTCGGCTTCGTGGACGATATTGTGATCCGGGTGGCCGAAGACGGGAACGGCAGCCGCATCGATATGCGATCACATAGTCGCCAGGGCCGGGGCGATCTGGGGGTCAATGCCGCGCGGATTCGGAGCTACATGGCGACTTTGAGGGGAGTGACGGGCTAACCCGATCGGGCGGCAACGTCGCCAGAGCCTCGCCAGCGCGCGAGTCGGACCATGGTTGCTGCTATGGGGGCCGGCGCTGACTCGCCGTTGTGCGCTGATCTGCGGCTGAAAAGCACCGGGGGATCAAATCTGTAGATGGGTGGTCATGGCGGCGCTGTTGCTGGTGATGGGCGCGGCGCTGCCGGCGTGGGCGGATGACGCTTCCGATTGCAAGCATGGGGTTGCTCTGGTCAAGACCGACCTGGCTAGGGTACTGCCTGCCGGCCGAAAGTTGCCCAATCAGGGTGATGCCGCCGCCCAGTACGACCTCGGCTGCATGTATGACAAAGGCGTAGTAGTTCCCCAGAGCTATGCCGAAGCGGCGAAGTGGTATCGCAAGGCTGCCGACCCCACCGCGCGGGGCTAGGGTTTCCGCCGTTTTTACATTTACACTTGCTCATTGGGTGTGAGAGTAATCCGAACCGCCGGCGACGATTTCCTCGCCGGCTCACCTTTCCGATCGGGAGTACTCCCTTGAGCCAAGATCTCGCCTTGATGTCGGCCGTCGACCTGCTCGACCAGTATCGCGCGAAGAAGCTGTCACCCGTGGAGGCGGCCAAAGCAGCGCTCCAACGCATCGGCCGATTGAACCCGCGCTTCAACGCCTTCTGCCTGGTGGACGAGGCGGCGGCGCTGGCATCGGCCGCCGCCTCGGAAGCGCGCTGGATGAAGGGGCAGCCCATCGGCCTGGTGGATGGCGTGCCAGCGACGGTCAAGGATCTGCTGATCGCCAAGGGTTGGCCGACGCTGCGCGGCTCCAAGGCGGTCGATCCGAAACAGGCCTGGGACGAAGATGCGCCCTGCGTCGCCCGGCTGCGCGAGGAAGGGGCCGTGCTTCTCGGCAAGACGACAACGCCGGAATTCGGCTGGAAGGGCGTCACCGATTCGCCGCTGACCGGCATCACCCGCAATCCCTGGGACGAGACCAAGACTCCCGGCGGCTCCAGCGGTGGTGCAGCGGTGGCGGCCGCCTGCGGCATGGGTGCCCTTCACCTGGGCACCGACGGCGGCGGCTCGATCCGCATTCCCGCCGGCTTCACCGGCATCTTCGGTCTGAAGCAAAGCTTTGGCCGGGTTCCCGCATCCCCCCTCAGCCCCTTCGGCACGCTGGCCCATATCGGCCCCATGACGCGCACGGTGGCCGACGCAGCGCTGATGCTGAACGTCATCACCAAGCCGGATCTGCGCGACTGGTATGCCATTCCCTATGACGCCAAGAACTATCTCGATGGGCTGGAAGCGGGCGTGCGCGGATGGAAGATCGCCTTCAGCCCGACCATGGGCGGCCATCCGGTCGATCCCGAGATCGCCAAGCTGGTAGCCGCCGCCGCCGAGGTGTTCCGCGAACTGGGGGCCACCGTCGAGGAAGTCGAACCGGAGATCGGGGCCAATGTCGGCCTGACCTTCGTCAATCACTGGTTCCCCGGTGCTGCGAATGCGCTGCGCAGCTACACCCCGGCCCAGCAGGCGGTGATGGATCCGGGCCTGTGCGAAGTCGCGGGCGCCGGCGCCACATTACCGCTCATGGATTACCTGGCATCGGTCAAGGAGCGCGAGCAGTTAGGCGTGCGCATGAACCAGTTTCACAAGAAATGGGACCTGCTGCTGACCCCGACCCTGCCGCTGCCCGCCTTTGCCGCCGGGGTCGAATGCCCGGTCATGGCCGATGGCAGCCGTTGGACCGATTGGACGCCCTTCAGCTACCCCTTCAACCTGACGCGCCAACCGGCGGCCACCGTGCCCTGCGGCCTGACTTCGGCCGGGCTGCCGGCGGGCCTCCAGATCGTCGGGCCTTCCTTCGGTGACGCGGCGGTGCTGCAGGCAGCCCGCGCCTTCGAAAAACTTCGGCCCTTCCGCATGCCGGCGCTCTAAGAACTTTCGGCGACCGCGTCATCGCGCCACAGGGCGGCGCTTGCGCTCAAGGCTCATATCTTGGGCGGAGTTCCGAAAGGATCAGGCCAGATGGCCCAGAACGACGAGGGATGGTCGGCATCCATGCTGCGCGGCTTGCGCCGCTGCTGCCCGCGCTGCGGTGCCCCGGGCATGTTCATCGGCTATCTGAGTATTGCGTCGTCCTGCCCGCGTTGCGGATTGGATTTTGAGGCCATCCGCTCCGACGACGTCCCGCCCTATTTCACCATCGTCATCGTCGGCCACCTGGTCGTGCCATTGCTGCTGATCGCCGAACAGCTGGCCTCGCCGCCCACTTGGCTGGTGCTCTCGGTCTGCCTGCCATTGACTCTGGCGCTCACGCTGGCGTTGCTGCCCTTCGTCAAGGGCGCTGTCATGGGCGCCATCTGGAATTCCAAGAAACCCGCATAGCGCTCATCGCCGTGGCACCCGGTCCTCTCCTAGACCAGTGGGTCAAGCGTCCTCGCTCGACTTCCCCGCGCTTGTCGGAAGCCAACTCGGCCTAAGGCTCACGTCGCCCGACCAATTCCAGTCAGCCAGCATTTCAAGGGTCGATTCGCGCATGTAATTTTTTGCTGGCCCTATATTGACGACCGAAAATCCGTATCCAAGAGCGATCAAGGTTTCCGCGTGGGGCTCGACTGTGGCCCATTCGTCGTCCGCGACCATTCCAAGTGTCGCGCCGAAATTCTTCACCAGGGCGTTGGCGGTCAGGCGAGCGCCGTCAGGAAGAGTCAGTTCAAATGGTGCGACAATTTCGATGCCGAGATCTACCGATGCTTGCTTCCAATATCGAATTTCGGACGTATTCACGATTTATCTTTCATGAGGGTCCTGACAACATTTCTTAGGTTCAAGCTCCGCGTTCGAAGATTGCATAATACTTCTTCAGACTTTCGAGCGTTTCCCAGCTTCCCTTGAACCCGGCGGGAATGAGGAAGGCGCTGCCGGGGCCGAAGGTTTCGGCATGGCCCTCGGCGTCGGTCAGCAGCACCTTGCCTTCCAGCAAATAGACGAACTCGTCCTCCGTGTAGTTGCAGGCCCACTTTCCCGGCGTCGATTCCCAGATGCCGCTGTAAAAACGGCCTGAGGGATCGGTGAAGTAGTTGTGCGTGGTCGTCGTCGGATTCCCGGCGAGGACGTTGTTGGGACGGCCCGCTTCCGGCTTCGGCGGGTTGCTGCCGAAGCGCAGGATCTTCACCGCGCTCATGCCGGGCTACTTTCCTTCACTCTCGGCCCAGCGGGCCATCAACTCGTTGGACGGCAAGGTCTCGTCCAGCAGCTTGCGCGCCGTATCGACGCCCGCCACCGGCAGTCCTGCGGGATCCAACACGCCGATCTGGACCAGTACGGAGGCCTGATCCCAATAGATATGCTCGTGATAGAGCTTGGGCCCGCGGAAATTGACGATGGCCACCAGCGGAATCTCGACATAGCGGCCCGTGGGCGGGACGCCCGGCAGCATCCAATCGATCTCGATGTCATGGGTGAAGCAGAACAGCATCTCGTCCACCACCCTATCGCCGCCCACGGTGCGCGAGAACGGGATCAGCTTCGTATCCTTGGGCGTCTTGGGGATGAAATAATCGCGGTAGAAGCGCGCCAGCTGCTTCTGCCCGACGCCGCCGGTCATGGTGGGGATGTGATTGACGTAGGGGTTGTCCACCATGGTCCTCATGGTAGCATCGACGTCGCGGGTGCCGAACTCGTAGAGGCAGTGTTGGTCCCATAAATCTGAAAGGTTGTAGCGGGGCCCGATCGCCCGGCGCAGGAAGGCGATGCTGCGGGAATAGGCGAGGCTGGAGGCCGGTCGATTGTAGGACGACCGCTCCTTGCAATTGAAGGCATGGTCGGTGCCCGGATAAACGTAACTCTCGAAATCCGCGAGCTTGCCCAGCGCTTTCTGGATCTTGGCGACGGCGGCCGGCGGCACGAAGCGATCATTGCCGGCGAAATGCAGCAACAGCGGGCCCTTGATCTTCTTCGCCTCGCCCAGATTCTTCTCGATATAGACGCCGTAGTAACCGATGGCTGCATCGACGCCGGCGCGCGCGGCGGCGAGATAGGCGAGCTTGCCCCCCAGGCAATAGCCCAATGCGGCGACCTCGCCGTTGCAGCCCTTGACCTTGCGCAGCGCATTGACGCTCGACCTGATGTCGGCGGCGCCCTTGTTCTCGTCGAAGCGCTGGTAGAAATCGAAGGCCTTTTTGAAATCCTCCTCGCCATAGCCCAGTTCCACATTGGGCTCCAGGCGATGGAACAGATCGGGGGCCAGGACGAAATAGCCTTCCTCGGCATATTGATCGGCGATCTCGCGGATATGGTCGTTGATGCCGAAAATCTCCTGGCAGAGCAGAATACCCGGACCCTTGCGCGTTGCCGGCGTCGCCAGATAGGCGCGCATGACCTTGCGGTCGGCCGTTTTCAGCTTGATGTATTTGCCGTTGCCCTTATATCCGCCGGCCATGATTTCCTCCCTGGTTTCGCTTCGCGGCGACGTTAGGGCGGCTGAGCCAGGGCCGTCAACCGAGGGGGGTTGCTCAGGCGCCACCGGGCTCCCGTCTTTCGGCGAGCGTGATTCCGACCAGGACGACGGCGACCCCCTTCATCTGCAACGGCCCCAAGGGCTCGCCCAGCCAGAACCAGGCGGCGAGTGCGCCGATGACCACATTGAGGCCGCCCGTGATCGCGGTGAAGGTCACCGGCAACCGCCCGAGCGCATGGATCACCAAGGACTGCGCCGTCTGGGCCGAGAGGGAAAATGCCGCCAGCAGAATCCAGCCTTGGCTCGTCGCCGGCAGAAAGGGCCCCTTGTCGATGAGCGCCACCCATGGGTGACTGCGGCAATTGCGCCAAGGCCCGTCGGCGGCGCAGCCGGGCTCGCACGATCTAGCCTACCCGTCTGCCGCCTGCCCGCATGACGGGACATAGAGAGCACTGTCGAGCGAATTGCACGCCCGTCGCCAATCCCCTAAAAGCTAGGCCGTCATAGGGGGTTCTCATGATTAGTCCAAATCCGCTGCTGGAACGCCTCGCGGCCGGCGAGGCGATCGGTGCATTCTGGCTGGTCTTGGGCTCGGTCGCGGCTGCCGAGGTGATGGCCGAGAGCCGGCCTGATGCCATGATCTTCGACATGCAGCATGGGCTGTGGGATCGGCGAACGCTGTTCGAGGCTTTCGCTGCCATCCGCGGTAAGTCCCTGCCCCTTGTCCGAGTGGCGGAAAACAGTCCGGCCGCCATAGGCGAGGTCCTGGATCAGGGCGCCGCCGGCGTGATCGTGCCGATGATCGAGACGGCAGCCGAAGCCAAGGCGGCCGTGGCCGCCGCCAAATACCCGCCGGAGGGGCACCGCTCGGCTGGCGGAGTCCGGCCGATTCTGGATTTCAAAAACTACGCGGGATCGGCCAACAAATCCCTGCTGGTCGGGGTCATGATCGAGACCGAACTCGGCCTCAAGGACGCAACCGCCATCGCCGCTGAGCCGGGCGTCGATGTGGTGTTCATCGGCCCGGGCGACCTTTCCCTGTCGCTGGGGGTGTTTCCCGATCTGGGGCCCAAGCATGAGGCGGCCCTCCAGGCGATTTTGGCGGCTTGCCGCAAATCCAAGACAGCCTGCGGCCTGTTCACCCATCACGCCAGCTTCGCGGTCGACCGCATGCGCCAGGGATTCCAGTTGACGATCCTGGGGAACGACCAGGATTTCCTGTTGAGCGCGGCCAAGAACACAAGGCAGCGTTTTGCCGGCGGCGGACGCAAGACCCCGATAGAGGGTGCGGTAGCCCTGGTCAGCGGAACCAACCGGGGCATCGGCCCGGCCACCGTTAAGGCGTTGCTCGCGGCCGGCGCCGCCAAGATCTATTGCGGCGCCCGCGATATCAAGACCATCGCCAAGCTGATCGCCACATCGCCCAAGAGGCTGGTGCCCCTCGCGCTGGACGTGACCAAGCCCGAGCAAGTGAAACACGCCGCCAAGACCTGCGCCGATGTGACGATTCTGGTGAACAACGCAGGTGTCAATTTCAATACGCCGCTCATCGCCATCGACGGCGCGGAAAATGCGCGCAGCGAGATGGAGGTGAATTATTTCGGCACGCTGGCCATGTGCCGGGCCTTTGCACCCATCCTGAAAAAGGCCAAGGGCGGCACCATCGTCAACATGCTTTCGATCCTGGCCCACGTAAATTTGCCGCTGATGGGTTCGCTTTGTGCCTCCAAGGCGGCCTTGTTGTCCCTCACCCAGGCGCTGCGCGCCGAATTGGCGGCGCAAGGGACCCATGTGATGGCCGTGCTGCCGGGCGCGGTGGATACCGACATGACCCGCATGCTCACGATTCCTAAAATGAAACCGGCCGAGGTGGCCGAGGCCATCGTCCATGGGCTGGAATACGGTCTGGAGGAGGTCTATCCCGGCGACATGGCCATGGGTGTGGCGACCGGCCTCGCCCTCGATCCCAAGGCGGTGGAAAAACAGTTCGCCGGGTTCCTCCCGCCGAGAAAATAACCTGCCGGGACCTCATCTTCGCGTGATCGCAGCCCACCACATCTGCAAATCCTTCGGCGGCATCCGGGCCGTCGACGACTGCAGCCTGATGCTCGAGCGCGGCCAGATCCTGGGCCTCATCGGCCCCAACGGCGCCGGCAAGACGACGCTGTTCAACATCCTGGCCGGTTTCATGCGCCCCGATTCCGGCAGGATCGAGCTGGATGGCAAGGAGATCACCGGCCGACGCCCCCATGAGCTGTTCCGCCGCGGCCTTGTCCGCACTTTCCAAATTGCCCATGAACTGGCGCGCATGACGGTCTTGGAAAACCTCATGGTCGTGCCCTCGGGCCAGAGCGGGGAAAGCTTGCTGACCGCCTGGTTCCGGCCCCACCACGTGGCCCGGCAGGAGCGCGCCCTGCGCCGGCGCGCCGAGGAAGTTCTGGCTCGCCTCAAGCTTTCCGGGCTTCGCTTCGAGCTCGCCGGCAACCTCTCCGGCGGCCAGAAGAAGCTCCTCGAACTCGGGCGCGCCATGATGACCGACGCCAAGGTGGTCCTGCTCGACGAGATTGGCGCCGGAGTCAACCGGACCCTGATGGCCGAACTCGCCGGTTATATCGAAGAATTGAACCGAGACCAGGGCTATACCTTCTGCATCATCGAACATGACATGGACCTGATCGCCCGACTTTGCGATCCCGTCATCGTCATGGCGGAGGGCCGGATTCTGGCCCGGGGCAGCATGGCGGAGATCCGCGCCAATGCCATGGTGGTGGATGCCTATCTCGGCGGGCGGCGCGGATCATGAGCGCGCCTTTGCTCGAGGCGAGCAAGCTCGTCGGCGGCTACGGCGGAATGGATATCCTGAACGGCGTGGATATCGCCGTGGGATCCAGCGAGATCGTCGTCATCGTCGGCCCCAACGGCGCCGGCAAATCGACCGCCATGAAGGCCATCGTCGGTCTCATCCCGCTGAAATCCGGCCATGTCGCCTTCGCCGGCGAAGATATTACCGGGGCAGCGCCGGAGCATTTGACGGCCCGTGGCATCGCCTATGTGCCGCAGGAGCGCAATGTGTTCCGCACGCTCACGGTGGAGGAAAATCTCGCCATGGGCGCCTATCTGCGGCGCGACGATATCGGCCCGGTAACCGCCCGAATCTATGAGCTGTTCCCCGCGCTGAAAGACAAGCGCCGGCAGCGCGCCGGCGAGCTTTCCGGTGGCCAGCGCCAGATGGTGGCGATCGGCCGGGCCTTGATGATCGAGCCGCGCCTGCTTTTGCTGGACGAGCCAACCGTCGGCCTCTCCCCCAAGGTGATCGAGGAGATCTTCGAGCGCATCCAGGCGATCAACGGGGCCGGGGTTGGCATCCTGATGGTGGAACAGAATGCCCGAGCCGCACTCACGATCGCGCATCGCGGTTATGTGCTGGCCACCGGGCGCAACCGGTTTGCCGACAGTGCCGAAGCGTTGCTGGCCAATCGCGACGTTGCCGAGGCCTTCCTCGGCGGCGCGGGGTACGGCGCCGATGCCTGACTGGAGTACGGTCCTGGATTTCGTCGGCCTCTATCTGATCCCGGGGTTGGTCACCGGCAGCATCTATGCGCTGGGCGCGATCGGAGTCTCGCTGCTGTTCGAGATTCTGCGCTTCGCCCATTTCGCCCATGGCGATCTGATGACCCTGGGCGCCTATCTGGCCCTCAGCGTGGTCACCGGGTTCGGCTGGCCGGCGCTGGCGGCGGTTCCCTTGGCCGCGGCGGGCGCGGCCATCATCGCCGTCGGCCTTGACCGCGCCTTCTATCGCCCTTTCCGCCAGCGCCCCACCATCATCAGCGTCATCGCCTCGTTCGGCGTCATGCTGATGATCCGTTCGGCGGTGCAGCTCATCTGGGGGGTGCAGTCCCTGGAATACAAATCGGGCATCGAGCGGCCCCTGCTCTTCTTCGACCAATTGCGTATTCAGGAGCGCCACATCTGGATCGTCGGCGTGACGGGGCTGCTGGTCCTGGCATTGCATCTTCTGCTTACGCGCAGCCGCATCGGCCGGGCCATGCGCGCGGTCAGCGACGAACCCGATCTGGCGCGGGTCACCGGCATTTCGACCGAGCGGGTGATCCAAGTCACCTGGCTCATCGGGGGCGCGCTTGCCGCGACATCCGGGATCTTTATCGGCATCGACAGCCACATCGATTCCTACATGGGATGGAACCTGCTTCTCCCCGTCTTCGCCGCGGCGATCCTGGGCGGCATCGGCCAGCCCATCGGGGCGGCGGCAGGCGGCCTGGCCCTGGGATTGATCGAGGAGTTGTCGACATATCCGTGGATCGGCGACAACCCACTGGTCTCGCCCGATTACAAGACCGGCCTCGCCTTCGCCATCATGGTGGCTCTCCTGATCTGGCGGCCCACAGGACTGCTGCGCGGAAGGCAGTTCTGATGGATACCGGCACGATCCTCTATCTGCTGTCGCTTGCCACCATGACCGGGCTTTATGCCATCCTCACCCTCGGCCTCAATCTGCAGTGGGGATTCGCCGGCATGTTCAATGCCGGCATCGCCGGCTTCTTCGCCATCGGCGCCTATGCCACCTCGATCCTGACCACGCCGCCCGCCGAAGATCGTTTCGGTGGCTTCGATCTGCCGATCCCGCTGGGGCTCGCTGCCGGGGTTCTGCTGTCGGCGGTGTTGGGCTACGCCATCGCGCGCATCTGCCTCAGGCTCAAGAGCGATTATTTGGCGATCGCCACCATCGGCATTGCCGAGATTCTGCGCCTGACCCTGCGCAACGAGGCCTGGATGACCGGCGGCAACCGCGGCATCGCCGGCATTCCCCGACCCTTCGAGGATATGGAACAGCCCTGGGGCGAGCTTTGCTTTCTTTTGCTGGTCGCGGGAATCGTCGTGGTGCTTTATGTCGCCATCGAGCGGGCCTGGCATTCGCCCTGGGGGCGCGTCATGCGCGCGATCCGCGAAAACGAGGAGGCGGCCGAGGCAGCCGGCAAGGATGTCGTCGCTTTCCGCGCGCATGTCTTCAGCCTGGGCGCAGCCGTGATGGGTCTGGCCGGCGGGCTGATGGCGCACTACCTCAAATTCATCGGCCCGGATGCCACCGAACCCATCCTTACCACCTTCCTTGCCTGGGTGATGCTGATCGCCGGCGGCAGCGGCAACAACCGCGGCGCCGTGCTGGGGGCGGGCGTCATCTGGGTCATCTGGTCGGGAACCGAGTTGCTGACGCAGCGCCTGCCGCCCGATTGGCAGACGCGCTCCTCATACATCCGCGTCTTCCTCATTGGCCTGCTGCTGCAGATCGTGCTGCAGCGGTTTTCCCACGGCCTGCTGCCGGAGAAGCCGCCCCGGCCGCCCGAAAGTGATTCGGGTTAGCGCGAGAGCCTGTGGCCGATTCACCGTCGAAACCAATTCGAAAGTCTGTAAAATGGCTGGGACTTTATTCTTTAGATATAGAACAGGGAGGTCACTAAGTTGTTTAGATCTTTTGGAAAATTGTTTTTCATTCTGGCCGCCGCCGCGGTCTTTGCCATGCCCGCGGCCAGAGCGGACGACCAGGTCAAGATCGGCCTGCTGTTCGACGTGACCGGCCCGGTGGCCAATTTCGTGCCGCCGATGCTGGATGCGGCAAAACTGGTCGTGGACCAGGTGAACGCACAGGGCGGCATTCTGGGCGGCAAACAACTTGCCACCGTCGTCGCCGACACCCAGGGTGCGCCGCAGACCGCTGTCGACGCCGCCAACAAACTGGTGAATGCCGAGCATGTGCCGATCGTCGTCGGCCCGCTACTCTCCGGCACCGTTCTGGCGTCGGCGCAAAGCGTCATCATCCCGGCCGGCGTCGTGCAGATCTCCCCCTCGGCAACCACGCCCGCGCTGACCACGCTGAAGGACCACGATTGGGTCTTCCGCGTGGTGCCGAGCGACGCCTATCAAGGCCCCGTGCTCGCCAAGCTCCTCATCGACAAGGGCTTGAAGCGCGTCGCGCTGACCTATGCCAATAACGATTACGCCGTGGGCATCGCGGGCACCTTTCGTGCCGCCTACAAGAAGCTCGGCGGCGTGTTGAGCGCCGACCTGCAGCATGACGAGAAGAAGACGACCTTTCGCACCGAACTGGCGACGCTGGCCAAGAATAAGCCCGAGGCGCTGGTCCTGATCGCCTTTGCCGGCGCCAGCGGCGTCACCATCGTCAAGGAGGCGCTGGAGGGCGGTTTCTTCACCCAGTTCGTCGGCACCGATTCGCTGCGCGACAAGGTGCTGATCGAGCAGGTGGGCGAGCAGAATCTGAAGGGAATCTTCTTCACCTCGCCCAGCTCGCCGCCCGGCACGCCGTCTATGGACGCCTTCGAGAAGGCTTATTCCGCCGCCTTCCAGACGACCAAGGACAAACTTTTCATCCAGCAGGTCTATGACGCAACGTTCCTGGCGGCGTTGGCGATCCAGAAGGCCGGCTCGCTCGACCGCAAGAAGATTCGAGCGGCATTGCGCCAGATCTCCGGACCCGGCGGCGAAATCGTCGGCCCCGGCGACTGGAAAAAGGCGGTAGACCTGATCGCCGCCGGCAGGAAGATCGACTACCAGGGCGCCAGCGGCGATTGCAATTTCGATAAGAGCGGCGACGTGGCCGGCGTCATCGGTCATTTCGTGATCGAGAACGGCTCGTTCAAGCAGGTGGGAATCGTCACGCCGTAAGTCTGCGGCGTTGCCCCGGCCCGTCCGCAACTGCGGGCGGGGTCGGTATCATGTCGGGAGCAAGAACATGCTGCGTGTCCTCATCGAGCGGCCAAGCGTCGGGACGGGCGATCTCAACTCTGCGCAAAAACAATTCCGCGCCGCCGCACGGCAATACCCGGATGTGGCACGCAAATTGAAGGTCGAATTCTGCGGCAGCGATGAGGAGCGAGAAACCAAACTCGCCAATGCTGAGGTCTTCGTGGCCTGGCGCTTTCCCACGGGCGATCTGGCGCGCCGCGGGCCGCAGTTGAAATGGATCCAACTCACCGGCGCGGGCGTGGAACATCTGATGCCACTGGATTGGCTGCCCGCGGGCACGGTGCTGACCAATTGCAGCGGCGTGCATGGGCCCAAGGTGGGTGAATCCGCCACCATGGCGCTCCTCATGCTGCATTCGCAGATACCGGCCCTGGTCACCGCCCAGCGGGCCCATCATTGGAATCAGCGCCACACGCCCATGATCGGCGGCAAGACCGTGGTCGTCGTCGGCCTCGGCGGGTTGGGCAGCGAAGTGGCGCGTAGCGCCTGGCGCCTGGGATTGAAGGTGATCGGCGTCAACCGCTCGGGTCGCGCCCATCGCCTGGCCGAGCGGACCGTCAAGATCGGGCGCCTGCATGACGTGCTGCCCAAGGCCGACTTTCTCTTCTTGACCGCGCCCTCGACCAAGCAAAGCCGCGGCATGATCGGCCGGGCCGAACTGGCGCTGCTAAAGCCCGGCGCCGGCATCGCCAATTTCGGCCGCGGCACTCTGATCGATGAGGCCGCCCTCATCAGGTCCCTGCGCGCGGGACATTTGTCCGGCGCGTTCCTCGACGTCTTCGCCACGGAACCGCTGCCGGCGGGTTCACCGATCTGGGATGCGCCCAACCTGCTGGTATCGCCCCATGTGCTCGCGGATGACGCGGCACAATACATGCCGCGCAATTTCGATCTCTTCCTGCGCAACGCCCGGCGGTTCCTTGCCCGCCGGCCCCTGCTCAATCGGATCGATCCCGAGCTGGAATATTGACAGCCGCGCCGGCGTCAGCCGGCTATCACCAGCGGGAATTCAGGCGCGTCCATCGGCGCGCCGGGTGCCAGATTGACGCCGCGGAACGGCGGTGAGGTGACGCCCTTGCGCCGGGCGAAGACGGCGTCGTCGCCGATCCAGCGGGTGGAAACTGCGCGGCGGCGCCGGGTGGCGTGTTTGTTGGCCGGCGCGCCATGCAGGGTCAGGAAATGAAAGGCTACAGCGTCACCCGGCTCAAGGTCCCAGCCCAGGATGCGATAGCGCTCGCGCTCGGCGTCGATATCGGGCACCGGCTCCATCCCGTCGTCCTCGTACAGCGCCGTGCGGTTGAACCGTTCCGGACGAAACCAGCGGCCCCAGGTATGGGAGCCGGCGACGAACTCGGGCACGACGTCGCGCCCGACGGGATCGAGGGGGGCCCAGAGGCTGGCGTTCTGCCGGCCGTCGACGCAGTAGTAAGGCTGGTCGTGATGCCATGGCGTGGGCACATCGGCACCCGGTTCCTTCACCAAAACATGTTCGTGGAACAGCCGCACGGTCTTCGAGCCCATCAACTGCCGGGCGACGCCCGCGGCAGGCGAATGGAAAGCAAAGTCGCGGAACTCGGGAATGCGATCCCAATTGCAATAATCGCCGAAGTGGCGCCCGGTCGCGCCATCGTAGATGCGCACATCGGCGCTGGGTGCAGCTATGTTGCGCTCGACGCCAGCTTGCAGCCGCTCGATCCAGCCAGCGAAGATACCGCGCAGAACCACGGCCCCATCCTGCCGGAAGGCCGCCACCGTCGCGTCGTCGACCAGTTTGCGATCGCTGCTCATCGCCGTTTTCCGCCCGCCGCCCGCTGCTTCGCCTAACCCTTAGGCCAGCCGCAGCCTACGATCAAGCGGCGCGTTGGCGCAGCAGCCGGGCGGTCAGGACCTCCTCGATGCCGACGATCTGGCGCAGGGATTCAGCCAGGATATCGCCCTCGCGCTCGGCCAGGCCGGCGATCTGCAGGTCCATCAGAAGATGCTCGCCGCTTTCAGCGCAATGCCATCGCAAGGGCAGAAGGCCGCGCCGCGCGAATTGCTGGACCACGCGGGCCAGGACGCCGATCTCCGCCGCGCAGCGCAGCGAGAGACAGAGAACGGAAACGCCAGGATCTTCGGGCTTTCGGGGCCGCTCAGCGGCGGCCTGACGGGTGGGTAACATGGCATTCGATCTCCTCAACGGGACAATGGACGCGAACAAACGAAACCAGGCGTCGTGACGACGCCTGGTCCGTAATTCGCGCCCCGTTGAGGCCAAGGAATGCCAAAGTCATGGCAGCGAGATTAACCCGCCCAACCAGCCAACCGCAAGCCGGCCGGTTGGACTTGCGGTTAGGCGCCGCGCCGGATAAGGCGGAAGAGGAACAGCAGAATGATGGCGCCGCCCACGGCGATCAGAATGCTGCGTAGGTCGATTCCGTCCACCGCGCCGTAACCCATGCGGGTGCTGATATAGCCGCCGATCAAGGCGCCGGCGATGCCGATCAGGATGGTCACGATGATGCCGCCGGGATCGCGGCCCGGCATGATGAATTTGGCCAGCGCCCCTGCGATGAGGCCGAGAATGATCCAGACGATGATACCCATTATCCCCTCCGATGAGATAGACGTGGCCACCGAGCATGTCAGGCAAGGCTGGCTACCGCAAGGACCGGCGGGCACTGTCTCAGTTTGAATTTTGCCGAGGTCCCTTGAACGGAAAATGAGCTTCATAGGCCCATCCGTTGTAGAGGCATATGGCTTCAAAGATCGCGATTCCGCTAAACCACGCAGTTACTATTAGCCGACCAGGAATCTCTGCGGGGAATGCGAGATGGCCAAATTGAAGAGACAAGAAGCAGACCACCCAATTCAGCACGATGGTGCCTGCGAGTCTGTTGGGATAGATATCCCTCCATTCCGGGTGGCTGGATCGACCAGCCATCTGGGGAATGTCGTTTCAACGCTTCTTCCCCATCACCCGATAGCCCCATTTCGACTCCTCCACTGTCGTTAAAGATAACAGGCACGGCCTTGGCTGCAGCCGACCGTGCCATTTGAAAAGCCTCATGCTAGTCCGAAAGACCGAGCGCACCGCAGATGCCATTTTTTCCGCGTCGAGCAACTTCATCACAGGTGGCTCAGATGAATGGGATTCTTTCGATAGGGTATGCCCTCGCAGTCATAACCGCCCCCGCGGCCTCTTTCGCCGCATCCATATCGGTACCTCAAGCTCCCGTCGTGGTTTCCGGGCTCGAAATCCTTAGCGCGATGTCAAGGAGGGTCGCCGCGAATGGAACTCACGCGTACAGACAGCCAGCTTCGATCACCAAAGTTCTGTCCATGCTCGATGACGGCACCAATGTGGTCGTGCCGAATGAGACCGCCGACGGAATGTGGGCTCATGTCCGAGTTGGTAGCGTGACGAGATATGTCCGCTAAGTTTTTCCTGAAACAGCGAGCCGCTTTGGAGAAAGACCAGTGAATCGTCGCGGGTTTTTGAAGACATCTTCGATTGCCGCGGGTGCTATTGCAGTCAACGGCCAGTTTGGTGAGCGTGCGCTCGGGCAGTCTGTTGAGGAGTCGCCAACATTTCGTCGTCCCAAGACCATTCTTCCGGTGCCAATTCCTTCGCCTCAGTTTCAGCATGTGGAGGCAGGAGTTCCCGACACTCAATTGACTCGTGAGGCGGCCGGGTTACTGCGAGAATTCAGCACGCCGCTATTGATCAACCATTCGCATCGCGTGTTCTTCTGGGCAAACGAGATGGGCCGCCAAACAGGACAGAAGTTCGATGTGGAGCTTCTGTTTATCTGCGCTGCCTTCCATGATTTTGGTCTGCTCAGGAAGTTCAGTAGTGCCACTGACCGTTTCGAGGTCGATAGTGCGAACGCGGTGCGTCAGTTTCTCGAGCATCATAGTGTGCCTAACGCCCGTATCCAGATCGCTTGGGACGCGATATCGCTTCACACCACACCTGGCATTGCAGCTTACAAGCCACTGGAAGTGGAACTTCTATACAACGGTGTGGCCCTGGATTCACTCGGCATTGGCTACGAAACCTTTCCCGAAGAGGTTCGCAGGAGAGTGGTGGGCCAGTTTCCCCGCGTCAATTTCAAGAAAGAAATCGCCAAGGCCTTTCTTGGGGGCTTCGAACACAAGACCGAAACGACCGTGTTTACGTGCAACGAAGACATCTGCTCGCATTTCATCCGAAACTATAAACACAGCAACTTCTACGATCAGATCCAGAATTCACCATTCCAAAACTCTTAGGAGCGTGCTTGAGAAGGGAAGCTCTCCTGCAGCCGGGTGAGATGGTCGTCGCCGAGAAGATCGACTGCATCAGCCGGCTGCTCTTGGCCGAGGCAGATAACGACCCCGTTTTCGGGGGAGAATTGCGATGCTGGTAGTGGAGACGATCGCGAAGATCCGGCGTGGCTATTTCGTGCAGAAGAAGCCGATCATGGCGATCAGAGCCAGCCTGAGGAATCTGGGCTTTGATGGTTAATTTTCGAGCCCTTATGCCGGCTTAAATTCAAATCCAGGGCGGACTCTAGGCACTTCCAATTTGGGCGAGTCCGCAGTTGGCCACGCCGGCTAGTATCGTCTCAATTTTTCCACGGCCGCCGCGGGAGCGTTTTGTCTTTTAGGGCGTTATGACACTTAGACGCACTTGAGGAGTCTTCCAATGCCAGATCTGCTCCGCGCTCAGAGATACAGAAACGAAGCCAAACGCTTGCAGGAGAAAGCCGCGCAAGCCAGCGCACCTCATATCAGCAGGCACTTCCGAGACATTGCTCGCCGATATGAGTTATTAGCCGAGAGCATCGAGCTACGCGCCGAAGAATAGCACCGGCGCCAAGACTAATTTTCAAATTGAGACACTACCAGATAATTGCCGGGGTTGATCGAAAGGGTCGAATCGTCCGCCGGCGCGGCGTCGGAAATCACCATCAAGATGCGCCGCTGGTCCGGGCCCACGAGAAGACGGCCATACCCCGAAGCGGGAGCCCGACATCCAAGCGAACCGGATCGGCATCGACACCGGTGCTTGCTTTGGCGGCGCGCTCATGCCTCACGGCGAGCTACGTCATGACTGGGGCACATTCGCGAGTCTTTGCCCTCCAAAGTAGGCACGCGGCCCTTCATCGTACATCGTCTCTGCCATCACACCACCCCCAATGCTTTCCGCTAAGCTGAGACAGTGCCGACCCGCGACGAGGGGCGGCGATATAGGCGAGAACGCGCTCCAATTTCCCTTGCCCCATCGAGGAGGCGGCAATAAGGGGCTCAGTGCGGTCGTTGCCAGAACCGGCCACCGCGGATCTCGAAACGCAGAATGCTTTCGAGGGCCAGCGTGAACGAACCGCGGCGGCCCAGCATGCGGGCGAGTTCGCGGCGCGCCTCGCGCAGGCGCCCGGCGCGGTAGAGATGATTGGTCAGCGAGCCGTGATACTGCCGCCAGATCGTTGGATCCGCCTCGATCAGCGCACCGTGGCGTTCGAGCAGGCGGTGAATATGCTCGATATGCAACTCGCTGTTGCCCGATCGGCTGAGGCTGGCGCCGGGGTGGACATCCACCTTGATCAGCGGCTGGGGGATGCAGCGCCAGGTTCCGCCGCTTTCCACCAGGCGCATGAAGAGATCCGTGTCCTCGGCGATGCGAAAACGCGTGTCGAAGCCACCCATGGCGCGCAGCCGTTCGGTGCGGAGCGAAATCCCGCAGCATCCGGCCAGGCGATTGACGAAACGGCGAGAGCCCGCCCAGCGGCGCCAGTCCTGAACCTTCTGGCGCCCGTCCTTGTGTTGAAAGATCACACCGGTCCAGCAAAGATCGACGGCGGGCGACATGGCGTGGGCACCGGCCGTCGCGGCGAGGAACCCCGGCAGCATCTCGTCGTCGTCGTCGAGAAACGCCACGATGGGGGCACGGGCCAATGCCAGGGCGCTGTTGCGCGCGGCGGCGGCACCCAGGGCCTGGGCGTGGCGAACGACGTAAAGAGGCACCTCGGCGAATCGGGAAAGCACCGATGACGTGTCGTCCGTGGACCCATCGTCGACCACGATGACCTCGAAGGCTGCGAATTCCTGGGTGAGCACGCTGTTCAAGGCACGGGGCAGAAGGGCGGCCCGGTTATGTGTCGGCACAATGACCGTAATGGCTGGCAACCCGCCCCCATCAACCGCCGACCGCTGCGCCGCCATTGTCCCGTGATTCCGTCTTGCCCAAGCAGAAGTGACGACCAAAATACCATCGGCGGCGCGAAAAAGCAGAATCAGGGCAGGATTTCGATTCGATCCCGACCCAGCTCCTTGGCGCGATAGAGGGCCTTGTCGACACGTTCAAGCATGGCTTCAATCGTGTCGTCGGCGTCGCGGATTGCCGTCACGCCGGCGCTGATCGTCAGCCCGCGAAGCGGCGGATCGACGCTAAAGACGGCCTGGCGCACCTGGGCCGTCAATCGCTGGCCAACGACGGTGGCCTGAGCGATATCGGTTTCCGGCAACATCACCAGGAACTCTTCACCACCATAGCGGGCGAACACGTCGGATGGCCGCAAAGCGCCGCGACAAATATCGCTGAGGGTCGACAGGACCAGATCGCCGAGCTTATGTCCGAAGCGATCGTTGACTTGCTTGAAATGATCGATATCGAAAAAGAGAAAAGCCAAGTTGTGCTTGAAACGCCGCGCGCGGCGCAACTCGATCTGGGCCTGGGCCAATATGGAACGACGATTTTGGGCCCCGGTCAATTCATCCACCGTTGCCAATTGCTCGAGCCGCGCCTCGAGCTTCTTGCGCTCGGTAATGTCCTGCAAGGTTCCGGAAAACGAGACCGATCCGTCGGCATGCGCCTGCTCGATCTCGCCGATCTCGTGCAGCCAAGTGACGGCGCCGTCCGATCTCAAGATGCGATACTCCAGATCATAGGCTTTTGCCTGCGCCCTGGCCTGGACATATGTTGTTCTGACCCTTTCGACATCCTCGCGATGCACGAGCTTCAGAAGATCCTCAGTCGTGGCCGGCAATTCTGCCGCGCGCCGCCCGGTGATCTCCTCTGCTGCCTCCGACCAGACCAACGCTCCTCGTGCTTTCTCTGCTCGGTGATGTCGAAGTCAATTCCCAACAGGCGCGCCGGGCGGCCGAGATGGTCGAACGCGCAAGCGCGGAAGTGGCTGAGAAACCAGCGCCAAGCGCCGTTCTTCGACCTGATTCTATATTCGACCTCATGTTTTGCCTTGTCGTTCGGCGGCAGAAGATGCGACAGGCCGATCTTCTCGACATCATCGGGGTGGACCAGGGCTAGCCATGACTCGAAGTCCTGCGTCGCCTCATCGGGGCCATAGCCGAGGATGGCATAGTATTCGGGGCCGGGCGTGTAAGTTCGATTGGTCAGATCAAGCTCCCAATATGCCGCGCCGGCCGTTTCGAGTGCGAGTTCCAAGCGTGCCTGATAGGCCTGCAAATCGGCCGCCTGTTGTTTTTGCAGGGTGATGTCCTGCACCGTGCCGGACCAAATGTCGGGCGGGTCGCCGGAGGCCGATTCGGGCTCGCTGAGACCGAGCAGATGGCGAATCGCGCCGTCCGGCCGCACGATCCGGAATTCGAGGTGGAATCCCTTCCCTTGCACCTCTGCGGCACGATGGGCCTGGATGACGCGCTGGCGGTCCTCGGTGTGAAGAAAGGGCTCAATCCCCGGCAGATCCTCGGCGATCGATTCTGGATCGACACCGAGAATCTTCAGGTACTCCTCATTGTAGCTGAGCAGCCGTTGTTGCGACCGCGACCAGCGGTAATACCCCAGTTGTGCCAGCTTCTGGGCTTGCGCCAGCGCGGTCTGGGTCTGCTGTCTCGCCCCCTCCATCACCTTGCGCTCGGTGATATCCTGAATTTGTGAGACAAAATAGAGCGGTCGATTGTCGGAGTCGTGGACCAATCCGACATTCAGCAGGATCCAAACGATGTAACCGCGCTTGTGGATGTAGCGCTTCTCCATCGCATAAAAACGAGTCAATCCAGCCACCAGCTCCTGCACGTGAGCGGCATCGAGCGCCAGATCGTCCGGGTGCGTGATGGACTGATAGTCCAGAGCCAGCAGCTCCTCCCGGCTATAGCCGACGATGGAGGTCCAGGACTCATTCACCTCCAGAAACCGCCCATCGAGGCCGACAATGGCCATGCCGTGCCCGGCGGTTTCGAACGCGCTGCGGAACCGGGCCTCCCACTGCGGCCGGTCCTGATCATTTTTCTCGTCTTTGAGCGTCATCCTTCAGATCACATGGTTTTCAGGAGGCTCATAGCTTTTCGCGTGGTCACACTTTGGCAAGCGTGGCGCGCTGGGTCTTCGACTTGCTGACCGAAAGATTGCTTATTGCATAGTCGATCAGTTGGCGCGTGAACTGGGGCGGGGTCTCTTTGAACCCGCAGGCGGCGGCGATTTGATCGATCAGGAATTTGGGTTGGAAGTTGGCCAATTCGGTTCCCCTCTTCTCCTCGAGCTCACTCACGATGTAATCGAAAATCTCGTCGGTGAGGGTCAAGCCGTTGTCTGCGGAGACCTTCTCGAAGATATGACGATAGGCCTCGCGCGACGGGCCCGCGATCTCCAGCTTATAGGGAATTCGTCGCAGAAAGGCCGGGTCCATGAGATCGGCGGGCTCCAGATTGGTGGAGAAGATCACCAGCGCCTCAAAGGGCAGGTCGAAGCTCTTTCCCGTATGGAGTTTGAGGAAGTCCATGCGGTTTTCCAGCGGCACGATCCAGCGGTTGAGCAAGGCCGTCGGCGACACGAGCTGTCGGCCGAAGTCGTCGATCAGAAGACACCCGCCCGACGCCTTCACGTGCAACGGCGCTTCGTAGAAATTTGCCGTCGCCTCATGGCGCAGATCCAGCATGTCGAGGGTCAATTCGCCGCCCGCGACCACGAAGGGGCGGCGGCAGGGGACCCAGCGGGCATCGAAATCCTCGCGACGGAGCGTGACCGAAGCCTTGGCGTCCTGCTGATTCTCGCCGGAGATGGCGGTGTGAAGAATGAGATCATAGACTCGCATCACCTGCCCTTCGATCATCACCGCATGGGGAATGTAGATGACATCGGCGAAGACCCGGCCCAACCTCTGGGCGACCGATGTCTTGCCGTTGCCCGCAGGACCATAGAGCAACACGGCGCGGCCGGAACGAACAGCGGGGCCAATCTGATCGACGAAAGCGTCGGCTATTTCGAGTCCCGCGAATGCCTGCTGGATACGCGACCAACTGACCGACTCATTTGTCACTTTCTGGCGGACGATCCGTTCCGAATAGGCCTCCAGCGAAACGGGTGCCGGGCCGGCATAGGCGGAGGCGGCCAGCGCCTCCGTGGCCCAGCGGCGACCCTTGTCGGTCATGCCGTAGCGCATGTCGTCCAGCCCGCTTGGCCCGAGGCGCCCAAGTGCCTGGAGGAGTTGGGCAGTGACGGCCTGGTCGACCAGCTCGGAGACGACTTTCGGGGGTAGTTTGATCGCATCGGCGAACGACGACGTCGTCTCCAAGGCCCTGACGAAAATTATCTTCATCAGAAGATTGAGCAGGTCGGTTTCGCTAAGCCCCGTATCCGCGACGCTCATGGGCACGGGCGGTACCTGCTTGAGGAAGGCCTCGAGGACCTCGGCCTTGATGGCGCCCAGCGCCACCAGGCTCTCGCCCAGCCGTCCGCCCTGCGCCAACTGGCGCGTAACCGCCGCGTCGATGTCCTGCGGCTTGACGAGATTTGCAGCTACGAGAAGATCGCCGATCCGCATTGTTTGACTCCGCTACCTGGGTTTGAGAGACGCACCTTGATGTCCGACCATCCGCCGCGCAGCAGCGGCACAATGGCCTCGGCCGCAACCGGCCGGCTGATGTGATAGCCCTGAGCCGCATCGCAGTCGAACTCCACCAGCATGCGTAAGGCATCGGCGGTCTCCACGCCCTCCGCAACGACTTTCAATCCCAGGTCATGAGCTAGATTGATGATGGCACGCGTGATGATCCGGCAATCTTCGGCCTCCACCATCCTGACCACGAAGGCCCGGTCCACCTTCAATTCGGAGAAGGGAAGCTGCTGCAACTGCGACAAAGACGAAAACCCGATGCCGAAATCATCGAGCGCGAGCTTGAAGCCTTTGATGCGCAGGCGCGTCAAGGTATCCAGCAGTTTGACGATCCACTGTGAGGCGGTCTCCGTGATTTCGACGACGACGTTCTTGGGCGAAAGGCCGTGGCGCCAACAGAGGTCTGCCAGCATGTCGGGGAAATCCACGCGCTTGAGATTGAGGTCGTCGATAACCTTGCTCCCTTCGGCGCGGGGTATGAACTCGGCGGGCGAAATGTCGCCCCGTTCCGGGTGCGACCAGCGAATCAGCGCTTCGACACCGGCAAGATCGCCACTCTTGAGGTCCATCTTGGGTTGATAGACGAGACTGAGCGAATCCGTCTTCAACGCCTTGCCCAACTCGCGGCGGACCCAGGCGCCCTGGATGCCCCCGTCAGGCTTGGCGTTCAAGAGTCCTGCTCAAGGCGTTTGAGCGCCTCGCGCATCGCGGCCAGTCGGATCGGTTTGGAGAGGGTATCGACGATCTTCAACCCGCTCGCCTTGCCCAGGCGCCCGGCAGCATCCAGGACCCGCCTGTCGAACCCGCTGATGATCGCAATTCGCGCCTTGCAGTGTTCCTCGGCGAGCCAGCGCAGGAGTTCGACGCCGTCGATTCCCGGCATGGCGAGATCGAGGATGATCGCATCGGGTGGGTATTTTTTGAACGAATCCATGAAATCCGTCGGCCGATTCAAGGTGCGGACTTCGAATGATTCCTCCTCGGCAACTGCTTGGATGAAATCGGTCATGCCAGGTTCGTCATCGACTAGAAGCAGACGCTTCATTTGTTTTCCTGCAATCGACGGAAATGTCTTATCGCGCCTGCGGCGCTTGAACGAGCAACTTCCGCAGTTTTACGGCCCGTTGCTGCTTACGACAAGGCTTGTTCGGTAGCTCGAATTCGCCCGCGTCCTGCGAACTGATTGCCAACGATCTAGCTATGCACCCGGACGTCGGGAGAACCGCGAGTTTGGGCAGCCGCATTAGGGATTCTCGGGCCGGGTCGACCGCCTGACTCAGCTGCAAGACACACTCAAGTGGCGCGCGCAGGCTGCTGACTTCGGCCGCCTCCTGATCGACCCGGTTGTCGGCGCCCGAGTCGAAGAAGCCATGGTGCAAGATTTTCTTTCGGGAGAGCATCCGCGCCCGCGCGTACGCGCCACATGCGGCAAAGAGCGTCAATCGCAAGGGCAACACGAGGAAAGGCCCGGGCACAGGCGTGAATGGCACCTTTAAGTCCAACTGTCGATCACGCTGCGTACCAACGGAATTCGTCAAGCCCGTGCCAATAACCGGAACGTGCCCATGGCAAACGGTCCCTCGCCGTTCGCCAGAAATTCCGGTGTGCGCACAGCATGACTTAATAAAAGCTAACAAAGTGTTTACAAGCGTCCCGGCCAGTCGCCTGCGTGCGGCAAATCCCGTTGGCTTTCACTGTGCTGCGCGCGAGGAAAAGGACCGCCACGGCTGTCGGTCGACAAAAGAAGGCTTTAGCGCCGCTACTGTCTCTATCGCTCCAGCAGCCTGTCGATTTCCGCCAGGATGCGCTCCTTCGGGTCCAGCTTGCGCAGAATGGCGTCGGCGCCGAGTTTCTTCGCCGTTTCCAGGAAATCGATGTCATAGAACGCGCCGCCGGCGGAAACGGCGATGATCCCCGTGCGGGCGTCGATGCCGCGCAGCAATCTGATGACCTCATTGCCGTCCATCCCCGGCATGAAGATATCCGTAATGACGATGGCGGGCTTGCGTTCGCGGTAGATCTCGATGGCTTCCGCGCCGTCCGTGGTCTCAATCACCTGGTGCCTGGCGTTCTCCAGTATTTGCCGGATGACGCTGAGATAAAACCGATCGTCGTCTACGACCAATATCAATGCCACGGTTATCGCTGCCCCACCCTTTATCCGATCTCGCCCAAATACCAGACTGGCGCCCTTGCCCAGCCGAGCCTCGTGGGTCGGCCATCATCCAGGCGACGAAAATCATGTCTGCTGAAGATATGGCGCCGCGGCGACTTCAATCTCTTGCATCAGACGATCGAGGCGAGGAGCAAGAGCGCCGATCGCCGACCAGTCGCCGGCATTGCCCGCGGCCTCCAGCTTTCTGCACACCTCGACGAGCCGGTGCGCGCCCACCAATCCGGACGAACCCTTGAGCTTGTGACTGGTCAAACGGACCCGCTCCGCTTGGGCACTGCCCACGGCCGCGTGAATCTCCGCAATATTCAAGCGCGCGGCCGGGACGAACTCCTCAATGAGTTCGCGGATGAACTCCAGATCGTCGCCTACAGTGGCGCGCATGACCGCAGGGTCCAACGCATCGCTCGCCTCTTCCCACTTATGGTCGTTGTCGTTGATGGTAGCCCCCGGCAAAATGGAATCAATTAACCGTTGACCAATGCCGAAACCCTGCACCCGCCACGCGGTGGGCCGCATCATGACTCGACCACTCCCGACGAGTCCAGCGGCGATGGAATCTGCCCGCAGGCGACGACGGCTCGTACCTGCGCTACTGGTCGCCGCCCTCCGGCAAGGGTCCGGTTCAGAACGACTGCTGGGCGGTTCTCGCGACCAGCAAGAAGCCGGTCTTGGCCCATCTGTTCCTGGACTATCTGCTGGACAAAGACGTGGCCTATCACAACTTCGTCGACTTCAACGGCTATCAACCGCCGCAGGTTTCCATCACGGCGGAATCGCTCATTCGCGATAAAGTGATCCCGGAGAATCTCCGTTCGGCGATTTTCACCAGCGACGCCTTCGGCCCCAATTCCCTGCAGGAAATGACGCTGACCACCAAGGGCAAGGCGGTCTGGCAAAAGGCCTTTGCGCGATTCACCGCGGGGACATAAATCGGGCGCCACCGGCAGGACCGGCGGCCGTTCCTCGATGAACCCCAGCTCCGGGCACCACTCGCGGTTGCCCCGATCATCGACGCCAATATCCGCTTCACAAATTCCAACCACGGTTTTGGACTCCTGAGCCCGGTGATCGAAGCCATCGCAGGCGAGGCCCATGGCGCCTGGAACAAGCGCATTATCGGGCTCATGGCCCCGGCCATAGCGGCAAGCTGCCCGGTGATCGTGCCGGGCGACAACCCCCCAAACGCGCTGTGCCGGTCACGGGCGTTGTCAGAACCGCCCGCGGCGGGTAGCAGAACAATGCCAGAACACGCTAACGGCCTCCCCAGGCGCCCCAAGGCGAATCTGATGGAACTGTGAGTCTGGACCGCTGACGCTCACCTTGCCGACCGTCATCCCAGTCGAGCCAAAGCCCCACGGAATAAATGCGTAGCGAAGTGCGATATCACTCAGTTAACGCTTCGCGCGCCGTGCAAGGGCCTGTTTGGCGAAGCATTGCAACTGTTGATTCGAAAATCCGTCAATTTCGATTCGTGTCAGGTCGGCCATGAAAACCAGGAAGCGGGCTACCGCTGCTGAAATAAGGGCTGAAATTCAGAACCGAATTCGGGAAAGCAAGGAAATGGGCGGCGATTGCCGCGAGTTCGTCGCGCCCATACCAAGACCAGCGGCAGCGATGGATAACGACGGTTGCAATTGGACGATCCACGCTCTGCCTAGCCGAATGCCGGGGTGTGAAAAGCTCGTGTTGTTGATCGTCAAGAAAGCCATGGGAGAGTTCGAGTTGATCTCCGGCTGAGTAGAGGTCTGCCACTACTCGCCGTCCTGCGTGACGTGCTATCTACCGGCAAGGATCAAGCGCGAGGCTCGACAATCTCGGCGTGGGGAAGGGGCGGCGGTGGTCGCCTCTTTTTTGTCAGGCAATAAGGCTAGGCTTGACGCTCGTGGATTCTCGACTCTCCGATCCACGAGCGCCACAATCGCATTGCGGCACCAGGCAGCCCCGGGCGCCCGGCTGAGCTACCTGACCTGCCGCGCTTGGCTCCTCCTTAGGGGTCGAGCCGGAGGGGGCGGTCCGAGGCCGGGTCCGCCCCTTCTGACGCCGATATACACTTGGTGCAGACTAGATGCTGAAACGTTGGGCTGCTGTTTTGTCCCCCTAGTTCCCGCAATTCAAACTTGGCAAATCGGCTCCAGGCGCGCCCGATATGCGCCACTCATTAAACCGGTGGCTGAATGAAATTGCGCAATGTCAGATGCGGCCGCCCGCCTCGGCAGGAAATACCGCCTGAGACAATAGCTGCTCCCGACCTGGCGAAACAAATCCCGCGGTGGCTGGGTGGTTAAAAACGAGCGTCGGTGTTCGACTCATACGCTTGCTGCTTATCGCGGTGACCTGTGGGCGTTCCTCGTCTTCCAAGGATCCCAGAGGGGTGGCTTGCCCGCTCCGGCGGTTTTTTTGCTGTCTGTTGTTCATGCAGGGGCTGAGCGAAGAACCGTGAGGGAACGAAGCGCACCTGCCGCTCATTGTTCCTCTTATGCTTCTATACTTCCTAATAGATTGCGATAAGGAGGGAATCGTGCCCATCGGATACAAGACATTCACTGTGGTTTCTGCAATAGCGGTATGCACGGCTTTGACCGCATGTGCCCCCCGGAACCCTGAGATGGGCGCTCAGAACGTGGATCAAGCCCAATACAACCGCGACTTGGCTGTTTGCCAGCAGCAGGCGGCTTCCTCTTTCTCCCTCGGCAACGCCGTGACTGACTGTATGCGTGCCCGCGGCTATAGGGTGATGTGAGACGTGGCCTGAAGAATATGGCAATTGCCAGGGGCCGGGGGTTTTCATTCCCGCGCTTTTAATTGCCACCGCGGCGGCGCAGTGTTGCCTGGAAGCCTTTCGCGACTTCCTGTACGGTTTTAGCAGGCGTCGGATTTCTCATCGCTGGCTAACAGAGCGCGAGAGGACCACCGAATGGTTCACGCCGTGTGTTTCTATTTGGCAATTGTCGCCCTCTCGATCGGGACGGTCGCTTCGTACGTTATACCCCTTCCCTAATCGAGCGGCTGCTGTCAAATCAAGGTTCGGCCGTTGTCCGTACCAGACCCGGCCGTGGCTCTCTGACGTCCCTAAATCCTGGGCAGCCTCGCGATCCACCCCTGGCGGATTTAGCGGCTTTTTCTCCTATGCTGCGTGAGCGCCTCGACTAAGTGACCAGCCCTAGTTCTGCCGGCCGTCGCGGCCCACCGCCAATTAAGGCGATGCGCGTTAAAGGTGCCCAATATCAGTCAATTTCATTTATTGGGTGTGCCAGCCAGTCAGCATCACCATGTGCATGACCGAAAGGAATCACGGACATCATAAACGATCGGATTAATGTTCGAATTGCGAGGAACTTGGTCGACGACCCCAAGAAGGCTCGTCTTTTCCTCAGGGGGTTCTGGCTCGCGTTGTGCTGCAAATTCGATCGCACCCTCGCTTGGTGCAGCGGCTCGCTAGCTAGACCGTCGCCGCGTCGGGCTCGGCCTCATAGCGCCGATAGCAACACTCAATCCAATCTCTCACAAAACCCTGCAGCTCCAGCGAGCTGTAAAATAGCCGGATCGTCAGCCGTTCTTCGTCTGAATCCGCCTGCGCTATATCGGGCGTCTGGACATAGCCTAGTTTCCCGCGAACACAGCTGGCGGTGCAGTAGACCGAGAATTTAGGGCTGCCTTGGCGCTCTAAGCGAACCCCAATTGAACGAGGCGGATGTTCGGCATGATCCGCGACCTCATACGCAAGATATTCGTACGAGGCGAG
>WNFQ01002458.1_pt1 | contig 40990 bp, 50 predicted proteins | sample 5400171 | NCBI WGS metagenome assembly WNFQ01 (sample SAMN13153356, study PRJNA577476) | soil metagenome | isolation source: 20 cm soil under Madrone tree | place: USA:California | collected 2016-06-14
GTAATTGGCTTTTTATTTCACGCGATCTGTCGTCTGTCATCCTCAGTGTTTGTTCGCTCAGGGATTCGGAGTCACGTCCAAGTCAACGGTAGATACACGAAAAATGGACCCGACAGCCATCGTCGTTTTTCATCAAGCGTATGTAGTTGCAAACACCTTCTCCATCCCCTCTGCTCAAACTTTCTCTTGCCCCAGGGATGTTGGAGAGTACCTCCGAGATGAGGTAAACCGACTTCCACGCGGAGATTGTCCACCAACTCAAACACTGAATCTTACTTGCAGGACACGTTGTTCTGATTGCAGTCCCACCCGGCGCAGTCCCACCCGGCCCGTGCCAAAAATACTCGCTGCATTATTACGTAATAGTGCTAGTATTTCACTTGTTAGTTACGCTGTTAATACTTTACTTCTCCTCTATGAGTGACCAAGACCCCTGTCAAAGGTGGTTGGGCCTTTCCGACAACGAGTTTGATACGTCCACCAGCCATGACATCCTTGATGCCATCACAGATGACCTGTGGGTCGTAGCAGCCGTTGCAGACAGGATCATCGACGAACCCACGATATTACACGACCTCCTCGGAATAGCACTCAAACGATCCCAAGGCACAGTAGAACGATTACGGAACTCATTCACTTTTCAAAACTCCCCAGAAACACGCACGATTAATGGAGAGGGCTCATCGTCTGTCCATGTCGACGACGACATGGTGTCCTACTTCCGCGAGAATTCATCCGACGCTCGAATCTGCGTCCTTCGATCCTTTCTCCTGGACAGAAAAGATAGAGTCGAAACATTCATGGAAATATCCGCGGTGAATATTGCCGCGCACGATGAATCAGATGCCCCCGCGGAGTGGGAGGATGACCCTTGGGATGATTCCGCCGCAGACACGGAAACCGATCATCAACCATTTCAAAGAGTTCCTCCGTTATCCCTATCTGCCTTTCTCTCGCAAAGTCTTGTAGACTCGGCCTGTCTACTCGCTACGAGAGAATCATTCGGCCCCCTTCAAATTTTATTCAAGCGACACGGGGTTTCCGTCTGGCCTTACCGGTTCCCTATCCTTGCATGCATTCCCATGCACCTCTCTCCTTCGTATTACTACGAACTCCTGCCCAAACTTGATCTCTCTCAAGATGAAGAGTATCGGCCGCCTGAAGAAGCATGGAGACCGGAGTTGGATTGGACCGAGAATCCGAGTGTACAGGCCGCACTAAGTACCTCCGGTTGTGACGCTCTGCAAGGCCGACCCGCGGCAAACTTCGCGGATGAAGTCCCCCGGCCAATGTCGTCACAAGAGCTCGTCTCCTGGTATCGACGGCGAATTCAAACCATTCTTGGTTTAACTGGGATGGTTGATGTCGCTCTCACGATGGCACAACATGCTACCTCTCGGGGAATCCCTGGGCTCGACGAACTTGGAGAAGAGCTGAGTCTTCTCTCCCGGCTTGTCTATGATGCCCAGGCTGCCGCCGAAGATGGGCCCGAGGATGATTGGACTCTTGAACAGTGGAAGGGCATGGATTCGCTAGCTGTCATCCGCGCGATGCTTGCACTCTCAACTTCCGAGACCGTAATCGCCGATATCCGCAAGTTCGTCTTGCCGTATTTGTTTGTGCTAGAATCCCGCGCAGAACGCGCTGGGGATCCCAATCCATCTCTCTCACTTCATCTGCTTAACGAGTGTATACTGGAAGCCCCATTGGAGATGGTGGCTCGCATTTTTGAAGAGTCCAAACCCACGTTACTGTCAAGGCATCGATTAATCTCGGACAATGAAGACATGGCACGACTGGCCCTCGCCTGCTTATATGGGAGCGACAGCCTCGACGAATGGCATGTCATGAGTCAGATCTTTGAGTGTCTTCCGGTATGGAGCGGCGATTCTGGCGATGAGGGTCCTGAGGACGCCGTGAAAACGACAATCACATCATTAGGAGCTTACGTTACACCAACGACGGCAAGGCCTAAATGCGCACCGTCTGATCTCTTCCTCTTCTTCCGTCCATTACCACTGCCATCATTATCTCATGCTTTGGACATCTTGGACGTGCATCTGGAGTCTGGAGAGATTCTCTCAAGATGGGATGTACCCGCACCCTTGCGTTGGTTCTTACAAAGCAGCGACGACAAGAATAGCCAGCGTGCACGAGCCGTTCGTATGGCGCGGCGACCAGGCACAAATCGTGCTCTGCTTGGCCCAGGTGATTGGGAGTGGCTGTTGGAAGATATGTTGAAGCTGTGCCGTACCAATGACAATGGCCTTCGAGGTGCCTTTGGCCTTCTATCGCAGACCGAAATTCTCAGCATCTTTCTTAGTGGTCTTCTCAGCAACGGGCGCAAGTATCCTTTCCTCCCGCCTCGATACCCTTCATTGACCTTTTTCTTAGAGTTGGAGACAGCGAAGAGTTTATTACGATCGAAGAAGTCTGCGCTTTCCTTGGATGATGAGGCAGTAGAGGAAATATGTTTGACTTCTTCCCGGGAATTCTATGATAACGCTAGTGCCGGGAACTACAATTTTGGCGACATGAAACTCGCCTACGACTGGTGCGTAGAGTACCGCTTCGTCACTTTATAACACACCCAGCTCTTTCCCAGCTTGTCCATCCCGTTACGCTCAGAGGCGGTCATTCGTGAGCAAGAATTCATCGAGGCTACATCTCGCATCACGTCGTTCAATGTCGAGACACGACCTGGTATCCCTTTATCCCCCATTGAGATCCGTCTCACGAAGGACCGCTTGTCCTTAGTCTCTCGCGTTCTTTCGAGTAACAATGACGCGTACAAGTACAACGAAGTTATCTTGGAGCTCGTCGACAAACTCGGTTTTCGAGGCGAAGCTGTTCCACGCGTGAAAGCCTTGACCATGATCGCGGACACCGCCCTCCAGGCAGAGGATTTCACGCAAGCCTTTGAAACAAGCGAGACTATGATCGATACAGTGTCGCATCTCTGCTCGTCGCCGGATATATCCCAAGCCGAATTGAACGACGCCAAGGAGGTCTGCTGGGTGTCCTGCTTCCAACTCGGGCGTCAACCCGAGTTCCCCGATGTACAAAAGAAACTCCGCCTTTTGGGCCACGCGCTCGAATTTTGCCCCGCTGATCGACTTGCTGAGATCCTTATGGCCTGGCGTCGACTCGAAAAGGAGGATATTGCCCAGCACGATGAAGGCGGAGGCGAGGGAGAAGAAGGCGATGGACCCACCCGCCATCGACATGGCTTGGGTGTCACCAGTGCGCAGGGCCGGACACGTCAAGCAGGTGCTCTGGTGCCGTCTCTGGCGTCCAGGTTGCAGAACATACACCTGCCTGCGTCTCCCTTGGTGATGGCAGACAGTGCGGCCATTGCGGACACCTTTAGCCGTGTTGCATCCAAATTTCCCTTTTCTAAAACTCGCTCGCAGACACATCAAACCGGGCCGTCGTTGGACAGGGAAGAAGTGTCAGCACAGGCTTCCAGGGCGTTGCAGAGGGGGATTGGGTGGCTTATCGGGGCCGATGAGTGATTGCATACCGTACCATACCATACCGGGACATATTGACATCTCTCATCTCTTAGCAACACTGACAGTTTTTGACATTGATCGGCCGTCTTCTTTTTGGAACCTGCACCTAGACGGGCCACATACAAGGAAGAGTGGAGTACAGGCTAGCTAACAAGACCCCTCATTACAGAGGAGGAACGACAATATATCCTGGTACAAAACAAAGTAGAGGGGCGGCTGTAACCGAAAGGACATGTCAAGTGTAAGTGACAGAAGATAAACAACGAACAAAAATAGCGATAATAAGGATAGTAGTGTTCTGAGCGAGGATGAAAGAGGATTGCGGGCGAGCCGCTACAGTGTCGTATCCGAAGGATTAAGTAGAGGCTGGAAAATCAAAAATGAAATCAGGTGATTGCAGCAAAGCGCGTACCAACGCCGGTGCGTGCTCTTGGACGGTCGACGACGCCGTGTCCTCCCACGTCCTGATCTGGCTCATCGGAGCGACCACAAAGGAGACATCGTTCCCCACGCAACTCCTTTAGTCGCATCTCGTCAATTTCAGCGCGCAAATCGCGAACCTGCCCTTCGAGCTCCCATATTTGATGTTGCCACGCCTTGCGAGTAGACCTCAACTGTTCTTGAAGCTGCTGAATAATCACGTATGGATCGTCATCCGTTAAGGCATGCTTCTCGTCGTCGAAAGAGGGTTCTATTGCGAGAGGGCTCAGATTTGAGCCACCACTACCACCGGCTCTCGTACTTGAGCTGTCCGTTTGCGTTGTCGAGGTCGAGGTCGAGGTCGAGGTCGAGGGAGAACCGAGGGACATGATATGATCGGCGAAGTGAGCGCTAAATACGGTGGAGATGGGACGCAAGCTAAGACCGGGGAACGTCGTAGTTGAAGGTGGGGCGCTGGCAGGGCACAGCCCACGGTCCAGGCTGCGACTCGGAACTAAGGAGGGGTCCCCAGTCCCAATACGTAGACTCTGCGAGCTGGTGGGAGCAGTACTTGGAGAAGCATCTCTTGTTGTGATGATGGTCAGAACAGGGGCTTGTTGCTGCATGCTCTCCTGATCCTGAGGGGACCCCACCACGCTGTGTTCTCGACTATCACCTCTGACAATGCTGTCTAGTTGAAGTGGGCTCTGGGGAACCAATGACGGGGAAAGGGTGGGTACAGGCACACGGGCACTAGAAAGCTTCGGAGTACGCGGCATGGAAGGAGCTGCAACGGGTAGTGCAGGCGGTGGGGACGGCGCTTGTGGCTTGTCCTTATCTTTCCCATTGAAGAGCCTCATAAACCCCGATTTCTTATGCTTTATAGTGCGAGGAGGTGGGGCTGAGCGACTATTTGGTGCTGAATCCTCGGCACTGGAATAGGGCAGGGGAATAGGGTTACCGATGACTAGGGGTTCAACCTTGCCTTTAGAACTAGCACTTGCTGTCCGAGACCGTAGCCTCCCCGTGTTATTGGGAAGTGTGGGCGCATTATTTCGTGATTGAGGCTCATCCTGAAGGAAACGGGGATCGGGCAGGGCATGGGTACGTGTCCGTGAACGTTCCCTCGCTTGCGCTTGCGCTTCCTGTAGGGAGATCAAGTTGAAAGTGGGCGACACAGTTGGAACTTGATTGGGCACCGCGAACTGTCCCTTGTCTTGACCGGGCTGTGTTCCGAATTTCTGGCCAGGAATGGTGGGTAATGGGCCAGAGATAACCTTTCCCTGAACGCTACCGACCACTTTCTTCAGAAGCACATCTGTGTGGTAATCTGTGACCGAGGACATTGAGGAATCGGGTGTTAGAGTAGACGAGCTCTGAGAAACCCCTGATTCTGAAACAGAGGGAATCGAGTCGCTCGGAACAACCATGCGTCTACCAAGACCGGACGGTGGGAGGAAAGAGGTGGCGGTATTCACGAGACCAGCATCGTACGCCAAATCGGGATTTGCATATGGGTGGACAAAATCAGGGCGGCCCCGCAATGATAAGGGAGACGTTGGCCGAGATGCGTCTGTTACGTCAGTCGGACTTAGCACACTAGAATACATAGATGAGTCTGGTGACGCCGACCGCGTTGGGACCGGCGATGTAGTGGAAGCGTATGACGAACCCAGAACTGAGGCTGGACTGAGGGGAGGCGGTGGGTGGATAGAGGTATCTGGGACGGGGGTGTGTGATACAGTTCGTGAACGGCCACGGGAGAAAAGACCTGGTCGTGGAGGCCGCAAGGAAGACGTCGCCGGGGAAGAGGAAGAGGTTGTAGCCTGTGGTTGCGCACTGGACCCGAATTCAGAAATTTTTAGCCGCAAAATCAGCGGCAAAATGTGCTCACAGTAAATTAGAGGGTGGTATCTGGCTATCCACAGAAACCTTGTCTCTGCTTATTGTGGATTCAATGCTTGGTCGTGCTGTCGACGTGGCTTTCGCAGAAGCGGTCTTGCTAAAGCCTTTGATAAATCCGTCTCCGCGGGCTTTACTCTTACCCCGTTTCGTGACGAAAGAGCGGGCATCATCTTCCTGTTCTACGCCTTCCGTGATGTTGTCTTCTGTCTCCCAGGGAGCCAGGGAATGAAACCGCATCGTCGGGCCAAGGAAACTCATCCGAGATTCCAGGTCTTCATCTTCGAGCTGCATTGACTCAAGGGAGGCACTCCGTTCTAGACGGACATCTGAAATTGGGCCATCGAGGCCGTGCGTATCTGTTGAGGTGGAACTGGCGTCTCGAGATCTCATTGCGTTGAAAGCAGACCGTGCATATTGGGGAGGGACAGGGAAGTCAAACTGGGGCGGACTCGAGTAGTCCGGATGTGGGGTCCTTGGGGAAAAATGAGGGTGGCTGTAGATAGAGGGCGAGTCTGAGAACTCTGTGAGGGAGGGGAACCTAGTGTGGTGGGTGTCCCCGCGCGCGGCTCGCTGATCAAGAAGACGGCGGAGGTTGTCGTCCTGCGCGGACGACGGCGGGTTCATTGCAAAAAGATCGACTCCCCCTCGCACCGCGGCTCGCTCCCGCCGTCCCCCCGCTCCGTCCGAGGCCCCAGCGCTTGCTTCCTTCATTAACTTTGCCAGCCCTTCCTTTCTACCGGTATTAATAAACCCCATTTATTCCGTAGGCTATAACTAATCAGGTACCGCATCCCCGACCACATCGCGCCTGCGCATCACACTCCAAGCGCTTAGGTGACTTCCCTCGCCTCGAGCAGCAGCACGTACGGGTACATTCCGCACCATTCAGCTCGAGCATGAGCATGGATCAGGATCAGCAAGACTCTCCCATTCCAATTGCAAGCTCTTCCAATGGCAGACTCTCAGGGAAACCCTGGAAACACCAAAAATCACCAACTGTGTGAGTGCGACATGCCGGTGTCCGTGTCTGTTATCCCCACCCACCAGTATTCCACCTCAGCCGTTCACACCTGCAGCCAGGTCTAAAATCGAGGAGCTTCCACGATAGGATGGAAAAAGCCAGTAAAGCGCAAGCCATAAAAAAATTGCAAACGGAGCTCAAGGAGGAAAAACAGGCAGAAATTCAACGGTGAGATCTTCCGTACTCCCGTCTCGTATTCTTTCTACACTGTGTTTACTTCTGGCAGGAGGCGGGAGGTGACGTTAGAGCGAAGGAAGGCTGCGGAGGAGCGGAAGCGAGCAGAGGAACTCAAGGCTCAGGTACGTGTTACGCCAATACAACCTCACCCCGTCTCATGTCGCCCAGCTCGGTGCTAAAAAAGCAGCGCGACTACGGCGGAAAGCTGGTCGTTCCAAGAAGGTTTCACATTGACCATTATCCGTTGGCGTCCGATTCTCCCCCATACATCATAGTTTTGTGTTGAATAAGTAGCATATGCAGCAAGTGTTATATGAATGTGAAGCAAGCGGTCTGCAAACTCCCTACACCTCCCAGGTGGTATCTGGCTCGCCCTTGGTAAATGATTTATCAAGCCCGGCAATAACACTCTCGCAGAGTGGACATGCACTGGCAAGAATGTCTTCCAACTCTGATCTCAACTTTTCAAGTCGTTTTCCCGTCGCGCTCTCAACTAATGCGTTCTTCTGCGCACCGCCAATACCCGGTATCCATCCCGCAGGTGACGTTATGACCGTTACGAGTGCATCTGGCATGATGAGGTCGCGCAGGCGATCGCCCGCAGAGAGCAGGTTGCGCCCTATGGAGTTGGTTTGACGTTGCCCATTCTGGGCCGGCGTCTGGGCCGAGAGGCTTTGGGAAAGCAATGTTCGTTGCGCTCCAGGCTGCCATGAAGCAACACTTCCATCTATCGACAAAACATCAATCGAACCAGGTTTCCCCTTGACGATTTCGTCCTGAAGAGCGAGCAGCCGTCGGAGAGCGTGCGCGGGCAGATATTCCTTTGTCTAATAATAATTAGGGAATGACATGTGGTCCAGTTAACGCTTAAGAATCTGTCACTCACCAGGCCAACGAGACAGTCAGCATGGAAAGCATGGTGACATGGGAATACGTAAAACTGCCGTGTCAGGATTGGGATCGAGCACACTGAGCACCTCTCTCCAGCATCGACGGTAATGAAGCGGTTCTTCAATCCAACGATGTACTCTTTCATTGATTCAGCGCTCCGCGTCGCTTCATCCATTTCGTTCTTGAGAGCTTCGATCTGGGCCGAATAAGACTCCAACGCATTCGCTATCTCGTCTTTGAAGTCATCAATGACCACAAAGTCCGGGAAGAACGGAAGGATGTCCTCAATTTTGAGCAAGTCAGTGCTTTCGAGGAACTTCATGGCCCTGCCAAGGTAGTCAGCGAAATCTCGAGCATCGTGAGCCATTCTTACACCCACATCTTAATATCTTTCTTGTCTTGAACCACAAATTTCGCTATCTTCAACCAGAGCTTCTTACGCAGCTGTGGGTCGTCCTCCGGCTTATCGGCATTGAGTTTTGCGAGCTCCAGGTCGCCCTTTTCCAAGGCTAGATCAACGCTACTCTCCCACAGGCCCATCTGCGAATAGATATGCACGCAAGGCTGGATCCTGCCTGTCTCGCTGCACAAGCGCAGGGCATAGTCGAGGTCATAATAAGGCTTCCCTGTGACAGAATCGACAGGGACTGTCGCCAAGAAGCGTAGTAGAGGGCCGTCATCCTCGGGAGACCCAGCAACTGGCGGTGCGTGTAACGTGATGAAGAGGTTGTGCAAGGTGGAGGACGTGTTAAGTTGTTCGAAAATGACATGATTCAAGTAGCGGGTAGCCTGATTAGGCGAGAGAGGGTCACGCGGCGCGAGCTGGAATTGCAAGAGGGCAGGAACGAGACGGAGTGGGTCGAGAGCAGGTTGGCGTATCCACGAGTCAACTGTATCGCGCGGTGCATTCCTCATAAGAACGGGTCCGAATTGATAGTACAACTCCAAGTTTGACTGTCGGTTGATGGCGTCGATGGCTTTGACCCAGTCCTCTTCAAGGATCCAATGTTCTACAACACGTTCAAAGTCGCCGATCAAGGCTGCATAGAAGAGGTACATGTCTGTGCGGCCATGGCTTTGTATCAGTTCGTATACCGTGTTGGGCTCGAGGTCATCCTAAGCAAGGTCAGTATGAGAACGAAAATGTAAGGGGTGTTCAGATGCTGCACCAACCTTGTGGGACTCTAAAAAGCGTCGAAGGTCTTCCTCTAAAATGGAGCGTTCTGTCTTTACGTTCTCGACGTCATATTGGACCGACGATAAAGCGGTAAGGTCATCCAGCTCATCGTATTTGCCCAGATAGAACTCAACAAGCCATGTTGCAAGCATCACTCGTTGCGTCACATCCTACGTCCATCATGAGCTTCAACGAAAATTAAAGAATTGTCTGACACGCACCGACTTGCGTGTTTGCTCTAACCGCAGCATCAAGTATGATCTTAGTGCGTCGCGCTCGTTGGCGTCTAGAAACTTCAATGCGACGTCCTCGAATGGTATTGAACATTGAGCAAAGGCTTGGGCTGCTGGGAAGTATCGCTGAGTCTTGAGTAACGTCTGTGCTTGCGAAGCAAAGATGAGGTCTCTCTGCCCTGCGGTCTGTTCCCCGAATACCTCAAACCCAGAACGATGACATCCTGTTAAATGCCTTACCTTGGCATATCTGAGTGCGACGTCAAAGTTCTCTTTCTGAAGGTTGATCTTCCAGACATCGCGGTCTTCGTTTCCGACCATAAGTTCGAAAAGGGACTGGTCGGTGTAGGCCCAATACGTCTTGCGCACGAGATCAGCCGTAAGTGCTCGGGCAGTTTCCCCATGTTTCTTTAGGATGCGAAATCAGCTTCGTAAATAACCACAGCTATGTACTTACTAATGGAAGAAGTTCTTCGTGTACCAGACTCTCATTCAGCAGAGATATTGCTGCTATCCGGTCACTATAAAGTAACACGACGTGGAACTCTGTGAGCGTCATGGAGATCGGGAATTCTGGCTGTGGCGGTTCGTGCGATACATTTGGAGATACGGGGCGTGCTGGATAAGGGAATAGCTGTGCCCCATCAATAAAGTCATCGCTTGTCGACTGGAAATTAAATGCTCCGTGATAGATACCAGAACCTGAAAGTTCATGAGTACAACCTCAACCAAAATCATTCAGATTTATACGGACTTGTCATCCAAGCTATTTCTCTTGGCAACGATTGTGATTGCCCGCTGTTGGGGATGTAGTAGTGCAACTCCGAATGCCGAATATTTCCGGGAAGTTCGGATATTTCTTCTCACCGTCAGCTGGATATTGTGAGCAAAACATATTAACGCACTTGGAGCGGCATCTCTGTAAGTGGCAAAGATCATGCCAAACACCCGGCCCCCTTCGTCTGGCCGTCGTGCAAGTGTACCAGAGAACTGATAAATCCGTGAAGTGGTGATGACCACGATAAGCACATTCTTGGGGTCTGTCGAAGGAAAGAAATCGAAATTGAGGCCTGTGATGGGCTGTCGCTCAGGAAGAGTGAAGACAGCGTTCAGGTATCTATCTTGGGATTTGAAAAAGTCTTCTTCTGCATCCAATATGGCCTCGTAGATGGTGCCATTCCTGGCACCTATTAGGATTTCTCGCGTCGAGGTCGAATGAGACGAAGAAAGCAAAGCTGCCTTATTCCAGGCAACAGATTCGATGACCATCTTGAACGTCTTCAATTGTTTGGGCTTCTTCCAGCCCCGAAACAGATACCAATTCTCACCTTCGAGAGAGGTGATTATGAGATGTCGTCCAGAGGGGTCCGTGAATAGTTTATACAGCGGGAATTCTGAGGGCTTTCGAGGGATGGGAATTCTAAGAACCTGGTCGGCGTGTGCTAGCTCGATAAGCACAATGACATTGGAGGATAGACCCATGGCGAGGACATCCGAGGCAACTACGAGGGAGACGAGAGGTGCAGGAAGTGTATACTGGACCCGGCCTAGGTCAAATATTGGCGCGAGGGCAGTCGACGGACTCGTATGCTGGTTGTCGTGCTATACACAAGGTTGAGATGAAGTAACAGTTCAAAGGGAAGGCGCATACTGTTCCCAGTTCGTTCTCTCGTGCATTCTCATGGTCATACGGTGAAGGCTCAAACCCTTCATAACGCATGGGCGGGGCTCCCGTTCCATAAGTAACTCCACCGGGTGCGGGTGCGGCATGCTCAACATCTATGCGTAGCTTTGTTTAGATTCCGAGGATGTACTTCTTAGAGAGGCTCACAATCATCGAACATGTTAGAGACCGTTGACGTTGGTGTCTTCGCATTCAATGGCCAGGATATTATTACCACGTGACCGAATATCGCGGGTTCAGCGGGTTCAGTGGTACATAACACATATCCAAGGCTGACAACAATGATAGCAATAATACAGACAGTTACGAAGACTGCCAGAACGACTAGCGAAACACAAGTAAAGAAGGTACTGAACGGGTGACTCCAAGGGGCGGATGGTGGCTTTTTCAGACTATTTGCGAAGCTTTACAACGCAGGGGTCTAACGCCACGAGAAAGGGGAACAACTGGGAAAGAAGGGCATAGGGATACATAATCTGTGCAGGGATAGCAAGTGGAACTGCAAAATGCACTAGAGGCGTGTGATATCGCACAGCGGATTGAAAAATCAAACGACATCACTGTTATGGGTCTTCCTTCTCTTCTTAACTGGCGGGAGGAGGCCTGATAAGACCAGCCCTTCCTCATTACGATCTTCTAGGTCAAGCTCGGCAGCTGAGCGGGCTCGAAGGACAGGCGAAGACATCAACGTCGAGTCTATCTCACCGTCATCCTCGACGTCCACAGCTTCTTGCTTCAGTGAGAACGCCTCCATAAGGCCAAGGCCGATGGTCTGCTCTTTGAATATCTCGCGGTTTAAAGCCGATTTCATAAGGTTGTCTTCACTGACATAACGCCTCGTCCTGACCACGGGACTGTCTGCGTTAGGGCTTGAGAGAGGAGTAGCAATTGTGCGTCTAGAAGAAAGCTTCCCTAGTTCCGTCATTGTTCCGTAAAGATTCCCAAACAGATCCTCTCCAGGTGACGCAGCCAGTATCCCTTTCATCTTTATTCGAGCAGGCGCAAACATGGGCGCCTTCGAGGCTCGTGGGGTGCAGCGGCTTCCAACACGTCTCAGTGGCGACTCCTCTGCAGGACGGGGGCGATCAAGGCCGAGGCGTTCGGTGATCGGAGTGGGTAAGGAACTAGGAAAAAATAATCTACGAGGGGTTGGCATCGTAGTGCTCCTCCCCGTATCCTTCTTGCTGAAGATGGGGACGCTAGGGGTATTATAGGAACTGGCCTTGCCTTCACGTGGCGCGATTATCACGGGACTGACGTCAATAGCCGATGGCGCGGATATTACTCGGGATGGGCTGGCCTGCTCGCGGGTGACCATGCCCAGTGAGGCGTCCAAAGCAGTGATGTGAAGTGGGTGGCTGGGGCTGGGGAACCGCCACGGTTGATCGGACGGAAGACGTGGAGGAGAGTGACGAAAGGATGGTGTGGTAAGGGGATTATAAGGGGAGATAGGGATAACTGGCACGGGGGGGGAGGGAAACGCTTCATGATATGGTGCGGTAATTTCTGGTGAGAGAGCGCGCGGAGAGTTTGGAGGAGGCGTAGGACTATCTCGGAGATCAGCTTGGAATAATGGTGGCCGGGACAAGTCGAGCGGCGGCTCGAGGACGGGAAATTCTCCTTGGGGGACGCGGGGAGCGGACGGAGCATATAGATCAACATCTATATCACCGTTGTCATTCATCCTATCTGACAAGGCGGAGGTGCTCGCTGAAGCAGCGGGTCGAAGGGATCGCAGCCGGGATTTTGTAAACTCATCAACAGGACCGCCACGTTTGTGGACCGATAGATTCTCCTTTTCTTGACCACCTTTCACATCTGCTTCGTTAGCAAACTCAAGCGATGCCGTAACAAAGCCCAAATACATACGATTAGCTTTCCTTGACCGGTCGGCGTTCTCACGTCGGTTAGACATAGCGATCTTGTGCTTTTCGAATACGTGTCGCCTCCACATGCTCTTGGCATTGACACCGGCGTAGGTCCGTCGACAAAACGTACATCGAAGGCGAGGTTCCTCTCCGTCGGGCCAACCGTCAGCTCCTCGCTCTTTTAAATCTTTCTTCTTAGCTGGACACCAGCCTCTTGGGGGTTCGAGTTGAGGGGGATACGGAATAGCATTAGGATTAGATGTGTGCATTGAGATAAAGTCAGCAGGATCAAGAAACCAATCGGGATTGACGGCCATAACAGTGTAAGTAAGACCACCATCCGAGTATAGATGAGAATCCGGAAAATTGAAGAACGGTGGGTGTATGAATACTGTGTTTGGCTCGCCCAGAGTAGGGTCCATTGGGGGGAGTGGATGTGTGAGCGAATTGTTACGCGCGGGCGGTGGAGGCTTGGGGGGTGGGTCTGCGGGGAAGTTAGGCTGGTAAGGGCGGGGCAAGGGGAGCAGGGGAATTGAGGCGACGCTTGAGGCGGTTCGACTTGTGGTCAGTCATGAGAGCACGGAAGGGCAGAGGCAGCTGTTAGAGGGATGAGGTGGTGGTGTCCTATTTTCAGTCGGAGTTGACACGCTTCACACGACAGTCGCGTACATCACATGACCGTTACTATATTACATAACATTTCTACTCTTAAATCGCAAGGGAAATGTATCTGGTGCACATACTCATCAGAGCTGCTTACTTTATAAATCGTATTGGCGTACCCAGCTCCCATGATCATGCCACCGAGCGGTATAACTGGCGCCAATCCACTGAGACTGTCCATTCGTTTAGTGATCCTGAATTTTTGGCACTTGCCCTAATGGCTGCACTCACCGACCCTGACTGAGGACAGTAACCATGATGGTAACCGAGAAGATGAAGCCCCCCACAGCAATGGCAGGACCCGCGAAGCGGTGTTTGCAAAAACGTGGGTGCAAAGAAACAATGCACAGCCCAAGACCATTGAAAATCTAGTGCGGGATTTGGGCAAATCGTCAGTGGGGACTAGATGCTGGTACACATCACAAGTGTTTACCGCGTAGTGAGCCGCGGTTATAAATGCTTCCACTCTATCCTGGGATAATCCCATAGACCTGAGAGCATGGGTTCCGAATGCACCTGTTAATATGCCTGCCGCAACTGGTGGCAGAAACGGAAGGTCAAGTTAAACACAAAGGCCAGGAAAACCCCAAACCGAATAGGGCTCCTGTGCGCCACAGCAGTGGTGGTTTTATAGAGAATCTTGACGAACGTCGAGATGGGAGCAGTGGAGTCAACTCGGGCATGGTGCAAGGTGCGAGGTGCGAGGAGTGTGCGAGGCAAGATGGGAGGTGGCGATAAGCGGCCCGGACTCGTGGCATTTGCCAGACCAGCGCATAACGCTTCAAAATCTCGAGGATGGGCAAGGCTCAAAAGAAAACAGGCAAGGGTCGATTGGATAAGTACTACAAACTTGCAAAGTACGTCGAATCACTCCCATTCGCTTTACAGTCGCTTGAGCATATCCTGCAGAGAACAAGGGTACCGTGCGCGTTCAGCGTTCAAGCTGATCCAGCTGAACAAGAAATACTCTTTCTTGGAATCCGCGCGATGTTGTATAGATCTATGCGCTGCGCCCGGAGGATGGCTCCAGGTTGTGAGCAAGACGATGCCTGTGAATAGTCTGATCGTTGGTGCGTAGAGATGTTATGACTCTTTGACCCATTTGCTTAAAATTTGCTCCATGATAGGCGTCGACCTGGTACCCATAAAGCCAATTCCACGAGTAACCACCTTTGCAGCCGACATTACTACTGTTCATTGTCGCAACCTCCTACGAAATGAGCTCAAAGACTGGAAGGCGGATGTAGTTCTCCACGATGGTGCACCAAACGTCGGGACCGCTTGGATACAGGATGCTTATGAGCAGTCGGAGCTCGTTCTCATGAGTTTGAAACTCGCGGTGGGATTCCTCATCAAAGGAGGAACATTTGTCACGAAGGTGTTTCGAAGTAAGGACTACAACAGCCTCATCTGGGTCTTCAATCAGTTGTTCAATAAAGTTGAGGCAACGAAACCCCCTTCCTCCCGGTATGTTTCTGTGTCCAGCATTCGTGTCTGGTGACCAACAGTTCACTAGAAATGTATCTGCAGAGATATTCGTTGTTTGCCGCGAATTCCTTGCTCCAAAGGCCATTGATTCGAAATTCCTTGATCCCAAATACGTATTTAAAGACCTGGAAGCTTCCGTTTCCCTTGAAAAAGGAGTCACGGTAAACAACGCGCAGGCAAATGTGTTCCAACCTGAGAAGAAACGGAGGCATCGTGAAGGATACGCCGACGACGATTACACCCTTTTCAAACAAATCGGTGTAGCTGAATTCATACATTCTTCTGACCCCATCTCCATACTAGGGGCAGTTAACAAAATGATTTTTACTACTGAGCAAGAGAAGTCGTATGTCCGCCACCATCTCCCATGCACCTGCTCCTTATTTACCTTTCGCTGGCTACAGTTGGGCCTCACTTCCTCTCACCTCCGAGGACATCAAGGCCAACGTGGACGACCTCAAGGTCCTGGGGAAGGGCGACTTCAAAGCTTTGCTTAAGTGGCGCACTGCCCTCAGAGAAGAGGTTTGTTTTAGAGCTCCGTCAGTTTTTCTGTCCAAGTTTATGCCTCTCTAGTTGGGTTTGGAGGTGAAGACAAAGCATGTTGATGAATTCACGGAGGCAGTTGAGGTTGTTGAGGTTGCCAACGACGACGAGCAGATTCAACAAGAGGTATGTAACTACATCTGGTCACCCACAATCCGGTTATTCAAGCCAGTCCCAAGTTGGAACGACTCAATGCAGAGGCTGCCGGCCGAGCAAAGCGCGAGCGACGGAAGGCCAATGAGGTTAAGAGAAAGACGATCCTGAGAATGCAGTTACAAATGACCGCACCACTGGATATTGGTCTCGAGCAAACCGATGCAATTCTCCGCCATGGTCAGGAGGACACGTTCGACCTGGAGTCCGCGGAGCGAGTTCGAAGAAGGATAGGTTCCCCCGATTTGACTGACTCCGACGTCGAGCAGAGCAAGGATGACAACAGTTCGGATGATGAAGCTCTGCATACCGATGGCGAGCAGAATGGTCGAATGCGGGCACTAGAAAATGACTTGGATGGCCTATATGAGACGTACCGAGAGAGACTTGCCGAACGAGATGCAAAATACAAAGTCCGTATGTCAAGGCAGGATGACAAGCGACGTGAAGAGTGGTCGGGTATCAACCGGGATGAATCCCAAACTGACACGGATGGAGAAGATGGAAGTGGTGGTTGGGATGAGATGGAGCAGCGTAAGGCCGCAGACTCGGATTCGGACTCCTCATCAGCGAATGAAGACGAGCTGCCATCAACCCAATCGCCCAAACGCAAGCGACCTCACCAGCAGGAGATATCCCGGAAGAAGGCACGACTACTGACTTCCCTCGAGGAACCCCAGACCACGCTTCAGAGTTCCAGAAAGACTGATGTGTGGTTCAGCCAAGACATTTTCGACGGATTGGATCATTTGAGCGAGGGTGCTGATGATAGGGAGGCTACTTCTCCGGAACCATCGCTGGACGCCGGGGTGAGATCCCACCTTTCCCAAAGCTCTTAATGCTCACGCATTACCAGGTGTCTGCATCGGAAGACGATGAACCGGAGCCAGAAACCGAATTTGAAGTTGTGCCCAGACAAAGGGACGACGCAGAGATGTGGGATGTTAACGATCCGAATGAAGACGAGCTGAAATCGGCTCAAATAAAAAGTATGTTTTTATAGATCCGAGGCCCTGCGATCGACTAACCGACATCTTTGATCAGAACACGGTCTACTCACGGCAGAGGCAGTATCTCTCGCTCAGGACCTTGTCAACCGAAGAAAAACAAAGACAGAACTCATCAACGATGGCTTTACGCGTTACTCTCTCAACTCAAAAGAAGGCCTTCCGTCGTGGTTTCTTGACGATGAGGCCAAGCATTTCCTTCCCAATATACCCATTACGAAAGAAGCCGTGCAAGCACTGCGCGCCAGACAGCGCGCCCTCGATGCCCGACCTATTAAGAAGGTCACAGAAGCAAAGGCGCGAAAGAAAATGAAGGCTGCCCAACGTCTAGAAAAAGCTCTCAAGAAGGCTGAGGGCGTCACAAAGACGACTGAGCTAACTGAGCGCGAGAAGGCAAAACAGGTGGAAATGCTTATGCGCCGAGGCTTGGCAAAGGGGAAGAAAAAGGAGGTCAAAGTGGTCGTCGCGAAGGGCGTTCATAAAGGCCTGAAGGGCAGACCGAAAGGCGTCAAGGGCCGTTATGTCATGGTCGACTCGCGAATGAAAAAGGAGGTAAGTATTATTTCGTTTTGTCTTTCATTGAATGGTGTCTGATAGAACCATAGATGCGTGCGGAGAAGAGGCGGGAGAAGGAGAATAAAAAACGCAAGCGTAGTTAGGCTCGCAGTGCTCGCTAAGAATGTATGCCACTAGAGTATATTCTTAAGTAGATAGATGTAACATCTAATTCACGACTTAGGCCCGAAGTTGGGATCACAGATTACGATTGGGATTAAGTCTGGATAGGGAGGAGCTTGGAGTATCTAGGACCGATCCTTGCCGTCATCTGATCACAATTTTGGAGGAAAGTATCCCACTCCTGTGGGGAATCCAGATTTTCTGACGAAATCTTTGACGAGAAGTACGAATCAGTCGTCGAAAATATGCGTAACAGAAAAACGATTTTTACCACGCATACTGCGGATTGATGCCCGCTTTCGAGATCGAGTGCGCTTTCAGATGTAACTACAATCCCTGGAGATGGGTCATGAGAGGGCAATTCCACGCTTTGCCGAACGCTAGCGTTGGTCACAAGAACGTAATTGCGGTTGTCATAAGATATATGAAGGGGGGGAACTGGCTGAGCAACGTCCGAATCACTAGAGATCAAACTGCCGAGGTATTACTATAATCCTGGAATGAAGACAACGACCTGTAACACGCACAATTTTCCGAGATCGTTCAAGTAGTTGAGTATTTCACCAGGCAATGGATCAAAAGTAAGGGGGTTCATATCCGAGATAGTAAAGCGAAGGTCCATTAGACTGACATATAACCAATTAGTATAACCTCAAGCAGACATTCGAAGAACTGTACCGATCAGGCATCAGGATGTCGATATTAGTGGAACTGCCGCTCCAGAACAATGTATTCGCAAGAACACTTCCGCCTGAAGTTCCCACCGGAAGTTGCGGTTGTTTCAGGTCAACCAGGGGGACCTCGAGCCGAATGAAACTTGTCGCTATGGGATCTCTTTTGTGTTGTCCAAGGGCAGAAAAACAACGGTAAACCAAACGATGGATTACCCTTTGTTGCGATGGTACTGCCTTGACGAGCTCGGGTGGAAGACTATGTGGATTCAACGAGATGAAGAAAGGTCACTAAAGTTTCTCACCTAGGAACGAACGTAGCCGATGGTTGCTGTGTGGAAACCCATGAATGCGTATCTGAGTAGGTTGACCCTCCTGGTCCCCCTGTACTGGGCGTTAGGAAAGAGGGCCGTGCATCGTTTCGAGGGGCTGGGAAAAGTATATGCCCTGATCTGGTGATGATTAGTGGACGATACGACATCAACATTGATATTTACAAGACAGATATAAGCCTCCTGGGCCCATAGCTCGGCATAGAGGCATTTTCCGTAAGCCGTTGTCGGAGACGAACCTCAGTCCTGAAGGTACATTAAGTATAACGACGAATCACGTAGATAACGTGCTCACTCATCCATCGAGATGATACTACTCTGTGAATGTGCAAGTCCACCAGTCCCCAGGCTTTGCAAGCGGGTATCCCCTAACCAATCTCCAACTCTACGCCATCGGAAGAAAGTATTTGACATCTTCATCGGAGACAAGTAACGAGGAGCCGCAAAAGGATATAAGGCATATGCAACTGGCGCTGCTGTGGGCATGTGAAACTCCTGGTCGTGTATCCTTTGTGCAAGAAGTTCAGAAGGTTCTGTCTGGCACGGGTGTCAGAATGGTCCAAAAAGCGACATACAGTATCACACATACTTCGTAATGTAATCTGACCGCCAGTCTTTGGGCCAACATGCTGTTCGTGGGATGTTTGGCCCGTATACGTAACTTTGACCAGGCTATCAGATCGCAATCCCAGTGAGTAAAAGCTACCCTTACTTTCTGGCTACCAACGTTCTCCACGAAGGCCCCAGAAAGGCGTGAAACTCTCTGAAGAACATCTTGGGAGATAGGATGTGCCGAAGGTGTGTCAACGACATCCTCCACAATGCTCTACTGACTAATGAGTACATTTAGAAACATATACAAAAAGAACAGCGCACCTTTCGAACGTCGTCAATATATTTCTCGACAGCCTCGACAGACTCGCGACTTCCTTCCAAATATACGGCGAGGGGGTTACGTTTCACGGAAATGTGCACATTGTACGCCCTCGACAATTGAAACAAGTCGGAACCATCTCGAGATGGCGTTAAACAACGTAGCATACGAGAATGTGTATGAGCAAACCTTTTCCGAGAAGAACGAAAAGCTCGTTTGAGGCGAGTGCTAACGCTACGAGGTGTTAGATGGATTTTAATGAGTGTCAGGGTGCACACACTCTGGGAAGTTACTTCAGTACGATCCCTCTGCGCACGTTTGAGCTCTCTGAGCGAGGGCCAATGCCACGCCTTCTCCACGATGGCCTCCGCAACCATCTTTTTTTTCCGGTTCGAACCCAGTCGCAGGCCATACTGTTGGGAAAAACCCCGTAGCTGATCGTTACTGAAGGAGCGGCAGATATTGTCCATAAGAGTTTTGTATTCACGCGCGTACTCCGTCGACCGCGGATCCGGGTGCTCTGAAGGCTTCAATCGCTCTAAGTCATACAATGTCGGTATAGTTCCATCTGTGAGAAGGGATAATAGGTAAGACTCCGTTTTACTAGGCTCCGAAGAACGCCCAGCAGAGTCTATGCCGTGTTCAGTTGCCCTCTGAGGGAATACACGTTTCGAAGCGTCCCGGACTTCGACTGGGTCATCGTTCGTTTGCCTCCCAAGGGCAGATAAATTTGACGCGGCAGTAGCGAACCGAGTACAACGTAATAAACGACGAGAAGGCCACGAAGAGAGTGGTATTGCGAGATGACGATGGAGAGAAGAGAATGGCATACGTTAACTGTCCGGGCCGGACACCGATTTACGTCCCCCGAGTCACTCATCTTCGCCAGCTGTTCCTTCCCATCCATTCCTTTCCAGGTACTCCATGAACCGCGCATCCTCCTCAGCAAGGTCCACCCCAGTCATATCAAGCACAAAAATGTATGTCACCAGAATACCCGTAACACCACAAATCGCAGCTATGATGAATGTCCATCTGACCAATGCAAGCCGTTACTCATCTGGCATTTCAATAGTGACATGTACTTACCTCTTACCGAGATTGGTTTGAATAGGAGTGAATACCTGTGTACCTATTGCAGCGCCGGCCTTGCCGACCGCTGCTGACAATCCGTAACACGTCCCACTGCCCTCAGTCAGCACCTCTTCAAGAGACTCCTTCATAATCGACGTACCGGATGGGCGTCGCATATGACCTGCGTCCAAGCACAGGTTATATGAGTGTACTTCGAATAAATCATCATACTGACTTACTCAGCGCTGACGAGACCCAGCATATCTCCGGGGCCCTGAAAGTGTAAAATAGGTTTCCTCTGGTAGACGGCTGATTGGTCCGACGACTAACGAGATTCCCTGATGACTGCATCAAGCCATAACTTAAGAGGAATTCGAAGCGTCAGTTGGCACATCACGCTATGTTATAATAAGCAGGAACGACGCACAATACAATAAAGAGGGGAATAATCTTCGTAATTCTCTCGTATGCGAGCCCAATGATCAAACCTGACGAACGGCGTAAAACCATGTCCATCCATACTGTACGCAAAGACAACCCTTACCAAAAATCAGGTAACCACTAAACCCCAGGATCATCTGATTCGCATGTTGAGGTGGAGGTAGGATACCTTAATCGGAGAGCTTACTGTGTTCCGGCGACCCAGGGGATTACATAGAAGTGCTCCGATGAAGACTCCAGGCAGCGCAATGGAGGAAAGAAGAAGTTGCCACTCTGCAGTTTTCTTGATGTCGTTATCGTGAATGACGCTCGAGATGATGGTACCTGAGAATACGCCATTCGGGAACGTCACGAAATCGTATAAAAACCTGAGCAGTGTCAAAATGAAAACACGCGCTGTGATGGGACCATGAGGCTTACCATGCACCACAGGTACCAATCAGTGATCTCCAATAACACTTGAGAACCAGATAGTATGGGACTCTTTCTGAAACAGAATCACATGTATGAGCGAGAGCTATGAGAAATACGGGGAGAAATCGGTTACCCTTGATGGCGCCCTTCCGGTAGAGCTTAGAGCTCAGCATCCTCAACCGGAAAACTAGGACGGTAAGTGGAAGGACAATTCCGACGCTAAAGCAGACACGCCAGACAGTATGAAGATGATCCTCCCCAGCGATTGAAAGGACGATGAGAAAGACAGAACATGCCAAGGGACCCCGAACTAGCAGGGATAAGTGCAACTGCCAATGCAATAACCGCCAACTAACTTACGGAAAGAACGAAGTTTGTGACCATGATGAAGACTGTTGAATAATGTGAACAAACATGATTGAACATCCCGCGAAGGACAATGAAGCCGAGAAGCCTACCAGGGCCACGTTTACTCAACATTTGCTCGTTTGCTGCTTCACTGGCACTGGTAGAAGATGCGGGATACTCCCCACCGACACCCTAGGAAGAGAATGAGAACAAAAATCAGACAATACCACAGCACGAACAATCCCTGTTATCCCCCGGGCAAAGGTTAAGAACCAGAACAGTCCCTTGGCACTATTGTGGGCACCATGTGCAGCAGTGCCTAGTGTAGCACCGAGATGTAGTGAAGACAAGTGCGACCTTTCGTCCCATGCGGTCGCACACCAAGCCGACGAACAACTGGCCAACGATTGCACCTGGATAAGGAAAGGTAGATCCCAAGGAATGTTACGCCCGAAAGAGTGTAATTACCAACTAAGAGAGCATTGGAAACCCGCGTAGAGACAGATGCTGTATAGTCTTTTGGGTATAAGCGTTTAAATACCACCTAGAACGGTCTGAACTATGTCTGATGTCCTATCCAAAACAACGAAACGCCGCATACATTAGTCAAGGTCATAAGGTTGTTCTGATCTGAATTTTTTTCCGTCGTCAGCCCTGAGCACACCGCAGTGTCAGATAACTCTAGTAGGGTGGCTTACATCCATCGCTTATAAGACCAAATGCCGCAGCGGCGATCGTAAAGTACGCGCTCATTCTCTCCTTCGTAATAGTGGCCTGCTTGTCGAGATTCGAGTCTTGAACAACATCCTCGCTTGTTATCTCCACGGTCTGTTTCAGGTCTTTTCTCGAATCCATAGCACGGCTGTGTATACTCTACCCCAAGGGAGAAGGTGGACGCCGCTCCACTTGGTGCGAAGTCTCATCGTGGCTATTTATACTGTCGATAACTAGTGCATCTTGCGGCACCTTGCTAGAAGAAGTCCACGGACCATGCACCACGTTCAAAACAGGCGCCCACGTGCGTCTCCACGTCAGGCCATGCCAAGTGAGGGTAGTAACACCGGCTTCGTGGCCCGAACCAAATAGCTGGAGTACCAGTATTGCGTTCCAGAGACATCGATAGCCATGGCCACTGTCGGCGAAGCAGGCAGATGAGCGACTGAATCATGTTGTCCATGTGAAGGTTGTTATATATCAGGGGAGCTGAGGCCAGGGGGAGCTCCGGACGTACTAGTATCGCCAAATGGTCATCACAGAGTTCTTGCTTCTTGCTACTATATACTCAGTCAGGCTCCACATGAGAAGACCCAGAAGCGTATGGGCAATACGAAAGTCGGCATTTGAGATGAGATAGAAGTGCCTCCGGGTTTGATGCTCTCCGTCCCACTTTGCCTGATTCGTCGAAGGCAGGCCAATTCACGTTCGGCCTTTTGCATTCAACACACTCGTAAAATCCCAGCATGGGCCCAAGTATGGCCTTCTGCATGCACGACATGTTTCGATAAGCGGAGAAAGCTTGGTTAGATCATGGTAAACACAAGTATGTCGGTAGAGGTTGAAGGAAAGACGAACCGCCCTGATTCAGCTCACTTATTTCCCCGCAATGTCTGGACCTTCAGCGCTTCAGCCTTCTATAAGCATAAACACTGAGCGACTTGGAACAGGTTTGGGCTCAGATGTCACCCTGGTTGCAAGCAAGCAGATATTAATCTTTCCAAAGAATCAACCCTTCGGACCACACCTTTCTGTGGGCGATAGTGGGCGAAGGGGCGAATATGATCGGGAAATATCATACAACTATGTCGTCACCCCACCTCATCTGAGCTCCCATTCGCACTGTCGCTCTCTGATCACTTGGTAGTGTTAGAGTTTGTCTAAACAGCGTGGATTCCTGTGAGACCATCACCGACAGTGCAGTCGCTGAAATGAAGTGATCATTAAAAGTGATTGCCGCCGACTTCAGTAATATCAACGATGAGCACGCATGTCCTAATGGAATCTTGCGCAGTTACGCTCTCCACCGTCTCTACAGTAGCCAAACTCTTCTCCATGCGCATACTGTATCCGAGTCGCGCGCATAGTCGGACTCTCACGATCTCACGCCCGACGCCTCAAACTTGGCTTGACACGCTGGCCTATCAAGCAACTCGATAACATAACCCACCGCAGCACACAACAACGCAATCGCAGACACCCTTCAGACCATCCACGTGAGGGAATTCCGTCGCCCCCTTGGCATTTTACATAGTAATAGGAGGATCGTCGCCGGAATCACGGCCTGTACCAACCGGATCCATGTGGTGCGTCCGCATGGACAGCGCTGATCTACACGTAACCGTGCCCATTGGAGCGCGGGAAGACGTGTTAATCTGGCCAACCCATGCATTGGACAGTGTTACACGCAGATTAATTGACGCAGATTCGTATGCCCCTGGATGACCATACCGGTACCGAATGCAGAACCGAGCCGGAAACATATCATTGGCACACCGGGCATACCAAGTGACCGAAACATCGACTCTTTATGCCGCGGACCGGGACATCGCAGCGTGCCAAATTGCGGTGTGGTTCTCCAGACCGAACGCCCAACTTGAACGCAGGCCTTGCTAAAGACCGACCCGGACGTGTATCCCGTATCCCGGACCAATGAGTCATCTACGTCATATTTAGCTGTGAATACGCAGAAATGGCGTAGGCGGACGACTAGAGTATCGAGTGTCACGAACTGGGAACCTAGAACCTAGAATTCGGGTGCGTTATTGGCTTGCAAGGCAGCTAGCTTCGGCAGCAGCCACAACTCATCCACTGGCACCACGGCTGAGCATCGTAATCCGCACGATGTTGCTGAGTATTTTCTCGTGCCTGTCATGTCACGGTAGCTGGATGGGCTAAATATTGGGCTCCAGTTCATCCAGAACGATCGCGTCATCGGACGTTGTTGTCAACGATGGCGTTAAAGTTTGATATAGGCGTTAACGATGGGACGAGTATTGCCGGTGTCTATACTCGGCAATAATACCCCCTCAAACCCCCCCCCCTCCATGTAGAGGGTGGTTCCAACCCACTCGACAGTCGGACCAGCCGAATTCAGATCTCACGTAAGCATAGCGCGCAGATGAACCATGCGAAAGGGCGACTATCTGAGCTTGGGCCATGTGAATAAACATGGATGCGTCCAGTAGCATATATCTCACATTCTAAAGCAGCTTGGGTTGTGCCTGTAGACTAGAATCCGTAAAGGGCGAGAAGAGATAAGGCGGTGAATAAGTCGGAGTGGAAGCGAATTGTGAGAAAGCGACGTAAGCCCAGAATCTGGGCGGAGCCAATCTTATCAGTTAGCGGAATACGTGCACTCCCATTCCCCGTCGTGTTCCCCTGCGATGCCTCCTCAGCCTCCATCGCCGGTCATATCATCTTCATCTACCCTGTGGGCAACTGGTATTTATTGTCTGTTTTTCACCAGTTTTTTGGGGGGCTAATATCGTGCCATTTTCCCTACTAGCTTCAAAGGAATGGGTCATACCTGCGAAGCCCAAACCTGGCCGTAAGCCAAAGAAGGATTTGGCTCAAGTGTCTGTCGAGCAGGGCGATGTAATAATTTACAATTCCATCTGTTTTCAAGCACACTCAAGCGAATTGGGTCCAGGTGTCCGATGCGAATGGTCGGCGCGTCCAGAACAGGTTGGGTTCTGTCGGTACTTTTGAAGCGTGACATGCTAATCATGTATAACCGGAAGGGCCGCACAACGCGCCTTTAGAGAGCGCAAGCAATCGCAGCTTGCTGAGCTTCAAGCACGCATACAGCTCTATGAGCAAGGCGATATCGAGCGGAACGTCGCCCTCCAGACCATAGCCAAGCATCTCAAGGAGGAGAACCACCGACTCCGTGCCGAGAATGCGCAACTTATGGAGACAATTGCAAATTGTGAGCGTAACCATCAAGCACTAAAGTCCGATGAAAATAAGAGATGGAGAGACAGTCCGTCCCTTAGTCTTGACGATCATGATCCATCAAACAATCCTCCACGCAAGAAAAGTAAGCTCGATACCGGCAAGACTACACCCTCGATCCAAGTTCCTACACCCACCGCCATGGCATTGACACCATCCACACCGTCTCTAGTTTCTTCTCCGAGTTCGATTATCTCGTCTGAGAAAGGACCGTCCATTCTCCCACCCCAGAACCCCGGTCAAGTGGATGTCATGTTCCCATCCCCAGTCTCCACCCTCGAAACTATGTTCAACTTCTCGCCTGGCCCTAAAGCTTCAGCATTCGGCGGTACTCATTCCATGGGTGCCTTTGAATGCGGTCTCTGCACGGACGGCACTTCTTGCGTTTGCCGAGACATGGTTCTCAATCCTTCTGCCACGCCATTCAAGACCGAAACTACTCCAGTGCCAGCAGCTTCCATGGTGCCCGTCGACTTGCCTCCAGCTTCCCAGATAGGCGCGCAATCTATTTTGGACAACCTCCCACCATACCAGCCACCAGTCCCTCTTCGACGGCGTGCCGAAGTGAGACCCCTCAGATCTTTGTTTCCTGTCGTACCTTCCTCTGGAGGTCTTTCACGAGTCACTCAATCAGGTCCAGTGGGCTGTTCAGGCGATCCATCGAACTGTCTGGCGTGTGCGGATGACGTGTTTGGACAAGCGTTTTGTGCCGCTGTCGGCGAGTCCTTGGCCTGCAGCGGCCCGTGTGCTGGTTGTCCCCGTGCCAATGGCACCAAGTATGGGGACAGCACGCATACCTCAAACGCGTCCCGGGAGGGTGGTAACTCAGCGGAAACTATTCCAACAAGCGACGCTTGGCGGCAGTTGAAATCACACCCGAATGTATCCTTCGCCGACTTGACCTTGTTGGCCGAGGTTGTGGCACGGAGATCGAAGTGTGCCGGCCCTACAGTAGTCATTTCCCCCCCTCCGGGCTCAATCACCCCAGAAAGAACGTCTTCTCCGGTTGCTCCAAAGGACGGTCCTCGCGCAGGAGGGGAAGGTGACGTTATTTTACTGTCCGATCCGCATGCGAACTACCACATGAAGGAGCGGGACCGTTCCGCGTGTTCATCCCCGAACTTGGAGCTCCTTCAGTGCTCACGGACACGATCGGTGCGCGAGGTCCACAGGGCCGGCGTGAGAGAAGCACTGGCTCTTCTAGACTCACGATTTCGAGGTCATAGTGGGTAATATGTATCCGTGTGTGTTAGTTACACTCATCAATCACTCATGCTTCTGCCAAATGGGCTGGTCGATTACGGGCCTGCGTTTGTATTCCTAGCGCCCTTCCTTACATACATCAATAGAGTAAGTAAATTCCGTGAATGTGATTGTGATTGTGGATGATGCACGTTGTAATGTATCATGACCCTAAACCTACATCAAGTTCTCCTGCGCGGGTCCGTCCGTGATTTCTCCGTCAAGAACCAACTCCTTCAACTTGCCAATAAGCTCGTGGCGTTCACAATGCGACAGCTTCTTCGATGAAGTTTGGCCATCGTATACATTCCGTAGATGAAACACGAGCACCCTGAGGGACGCCCGCTCGAAGTTGTGAGGCAAGGGCGCGACTGATGGCCAAAAACTTAATAATGTTTGGCGTGCGAGTCGATAAGCCCCGGCAGCAAAGAACACACCCGTGATGGCATCTATGGCTGGAACATCAGGCTTGACACCCGTTGCGATCATGTGGCGGAAAACATGCATGGCCCGTTCGAGATTTTTCTGGCGCGCATAACCCACGATGAGAATAGTGTGCATGACACGATTGGGCCTGATCCCCCCTCTCTCCGCAGCATTCATTACGGCTTCCGCTGCGGCCAATTCGCCGATTGCGGCATGACCCTCCATGAGAGCAGCGTAATGGTATTCGTTGGGATGTAATCCCCGATCGAGCATCATTTGGAAAATTCTCTTGGCTGCTCTCAAGTCGCCCTTTATTACAGCCTCGTATCGAATTCGGAGGGCGAAGACCTGGTGACCCGCGAGCACACCACGATCGACTAAGGACTTGATATTTGGCCAGATACAAGCATTCTGGCGAGTTTTAACGAGATAAATGCCAGCTGGGTCAAAGGATTTGCCCACGGTAGATATCGGAGCCGGGTATGATGGAGACCGGGTTGGGAAATGGCCCTGCTTTCCAGAGTGAGTGTTGTTCCAGCCCGATCGCTTGACATTATGAAAGTGACGACGGAGGCTAGCAGTCAAGAATTGAGAGAGGCGAGATAACGAGAGGTCATTTAAGGACAACTCTTTGGAAACACGGGCCACTTCAGCTATGGTGAATCCTTCAGCATTGATGAGGTGGGACTCAAGAAGCGCTTGAGTGTGACGATCGGGTTTTACCTGGCACAACTGCATTATACGCAGGCAGGCTTGCAAGCCGTCGATGCCGCATAAGCGTAACAGGCCAGCGGCCAGCGCATTGAAAATTTCGACAGTGGGTTTGGGCAAGACACGAGGTAAGGGCAACTCTTCTTGAGATTCAAATGCGAGAGGTATGTTTCCAAAACCGGCCCGAAATCCCTCGACACCCGCACACACTGCTGAGACGACATTTACGGCGGCGCTAGGCCGGCCAATGACAAAGTAGAACGAAACAAGGGCAGCGATAAAGTGGCCGTCAGGAGTGACACTGGAGCGTTTCATTTGTCCAAGCAAACCATGTGCGGAAACCAGGTCGCCTTGGGATGCCATGTAGCGAAGAAGGATGGTGTATGTCGCGATGTCTGGCAGAAGACGGTGAGAAGCATGACTCAAACTTGACGAACGGATGAGGTCTGAAAAAGTAGCGTATTCTCCTTCGCGTCGCAAGGGGTGCACACCAAACGACAGTTGGGACACATCGAACACTCCGAAATCGAAATGACGGATTACCGATAATACATTCTCTGTATCGCGGGTATCTATCGATAATTGAAGCAGGGCATTCAAGATTAGAGTAGATGTGCTTGTGTCTGCGTCTTTCAGAGCGTTCAAGGCGCGTGTCTGGACAACAGCGTCCGGGCCCAGGGAGCGATATGCGGAGATGACGATGGCGTGGGTGCGAGCGTCGATACCAAATCCTGCTTTCAACATCCGCTGAATGACGTCCATGGCCTTGACAATATTTCGATTGCGAAGGTGGCCAGACAAAAGAAGATGATATGTCCTCCGACCCGGGAGTAAACCTTCCTTTTCGAACCATTTTAAGGCACAATCCAGGCGTGTAAACCGTGACATTTCGACTTGTGCAAGGATATACCAATCTAGAAGGCGAGTGCTTTGACGTCCTAACTGACATTTTTGAAGACGGGCTAAAGCGGGTATGAATCTCCATTTTCGAGCTTCGGCAAGTCGGTAAGCCACTGCCTCGTAAACCTCTTTTTCCAAGTGACGGCCATAATGGTGTGCGGCGGTTAGGATGAGAAATGCTCTGTGGGGATGGGGAGTGGATATCATCTTCTGGGCAAGACGAGATACCTGGCGACTGTCGGAGAACGAACGGAGGATTTTCTTCCAGAGGGATTTCGAAGTAGTGGGACGAATGTGTGACCTTTTCACGAATGAGAGGTGATCTGACGAGACGTCGTGAATGGGTGGCGCAACGGGCTGACGCATGTTGAGTCGCACAGGGTTTGGTGAAGGAGAGACGGTCGTGTTTGGGTCGTCGTGGTCGTGTGACATGAGAACTGGTCGCACCTTCCGACGGGAAGAAGTAAAAGACCTGAGGCATGTGAGAGGGGGGGAGGGATAGGGACGTGAAGTATGGAGTGACGAGGGAATGAAAAGATCCGCCAGAGAGTGTACAAGGTGATGGAGAGACTTCCTGTCGCCACGGCCAACTCTCCAAAGCATGGACAGCCAGGTCAAACGTCAGGAGAGGACGGTGTTAAGACACCGTGGGCGTGGGCTGTGAACACGCCGGCAGGAAAGCGCGAGAAAATAAGAAACACGTGGAGGAGGGAAGGTGGAAAAGACCTCACATCAGACACGAGGCAGACTGGGCAGGAGAACGACTTGACGAAAAGACGAGTTGCTCTCCAGCACGGCAGCACGGATGGACGGGTGAGGCGGGTGCGGTGCGGGTGCGGTAATTCGGGTGGAGGCACGCGTTGCAAACGGCGCATACAGCCGCCCCTGTCCATCAGCGGATGTTCCCGCACTCGGGCAAGTCCCCTGCTTCGTATCCCTTGACGTCTGTTTCTTTTTCACTACTGTAGCTTAGCATGAAACCCAAATTCGCTTGTGTCAAGCGTCTTAAAATTTATTTTCTCAAATCTGTCATCCCGTCCTGCTAAATCTAAACTAAATGATTTATGGCGTGAGAACTTTGCTTGTGGGCCTGTCGACAAGGTCGGTCGGCCGCCTCGTGTTGTTGCGCTCGAGCTGCTGTACGTCCGATGGACGGCAGACAAGAGAAAAATCTTGTTCTTTGTTCAAAGATCGCTGAGTCAGCTTTCACTTTGATCCTGTTTGAACCAGCTCGGAGAGGACAAACCCTCGGAAGATGGAACGTAGATCCCGTGCATATCGCATCTCTTTGGACTGGCTGTTCGTGCGTTCCGGTCTTACGATCTGCTCGGCAGGCGCTAGTCCGAAAGGCACGCTGATTTCATCAAACTCGTCACCCCGGTTCGGTGGCGGACTATCGAGCAAGTCCAATGCCTTGATTATTCTCATCGATGCCACACTCCCAAGCTCTAGTTGACACATACTTCCGCTTTGGTTCATTTTACCGACCAAAACTTGTTCAATTCCCCATTCCCGCGGAATGAATCCATTCCGGCTGTCTTCCCCCGATGCGTGTTTGGGGTTTCTTCCCAGGTCGTCTAGTCTTGATGGTCGCTCATTTCAGGTGTTAAGGTCAATACCGTCTGCCACGAATGGTAGTACCCTGGAGCGCCCGGAGATCCGCCTGTCGATTGACTGCTAGACGCTCGACTCGCGTAAGGGGATCAGAATCTGCAGTTAAGTTAACCGCCGCCCTGGCGACGGCGCGAGAAACCATGAGTTTCATCACTTTCGCCTGACCCGAGCTGTTCGCCGTGAAATAACGCGTGGCATATAATATATAAAGTGGGATGATCATCCTCACTCCCTTAGTTACCTCGCCGTTCCTATGACTCGCATCCACTCTCCCAGGTCCCACCTTTCGGTGCTCCAGACTAGTGCATCCCGCTTTGCCTCTCTTCCCGCCTTCTATGTACCTCGGACCCTCTCAGAGTCCGGTGACGTAGCATCCTGGGAACCCATCTCATACACGCAATTCCTCCTCGATGTCGAGTTATTTGCAAGACATTGGGCTCATGTCCTCAAGCTTGATGGTATCCCTCAGCGGTCTGTCATCGGCATGTGGTTAGTCAATTATATGACTCATTTCGTCGCTTGACATCTGATGATTCATATTACTGTAGGTTGAGCGGCATGACCTACGTTGACGTGCTGCACATATACGGACTCACGCGCGCTGGCTATATCCCGCAACTTTTCAGCGTTCGGCTACCCAACCCTGACGTCGTTTACGAACTGCTTAGCAAAGCAAATGCCCGCGCGCTTCTTGTAGACCCATCGTTCGAAGGTCTTCTCAAAAGTTGCCCAACTCCAACACACCTTGCTGCCACGACCGTGTACGACATAGATTCCCATGACATGCCCCTTCCAAGCCTTCCCTCACTCAGGGAGAGTGATACCGTCTTCATTTTCCATACCAGTGGTTCCACTTCCGGAATCCCAAAACTCGTGCCTTGTAGTTTGTCCTGGCTTGATTCCGCTATCACCAAGTCACATCAAATCTCGAAGCCTAGTGGTCGAACCGAGCGCAATCAAGACGTCACAGTGTGGATGTGAGTGATCTACGTCCATGGTCTTGCGCACAGTTGAATAACTCTTTGTAGGGGGAGCGTGTGCCACATAGCCCAGACATTCAGTGAGTACCACCGCCACAGAAGTCAATCGCTTTGATCGAACTGAAACGCCCTATCATTAGTGTTACTTGGGTCTCTTCAGCATGGTGCTTGTACTGTCCAACCCTCTAGGCAGGCGTTCTCATCGAACGAACTATCCTTGATGATTCGGGATTGCGGTGTGAATCGCCTTAACCAATTCGCGACGTTCCTCGCCCAGCATCTTCGTAACTCACGGCAAAACCCGAGGCTCCTGGCGCTCCTGCAAACACTTGATGATGCGCTGTACAGCGGACTGGCGCTTCCTCGGGAAGAGGAAGAGTGGGCACGTGGAAATGGCATCAGGCTGCGTGTGAGTTTCTTATCTATTTCTGACACAACCGTGTCTGATATTTGCACAAGAATCTCTTTGGCAGCACAGAATGCGGCGCCATGCTTCTGTCGACTTGGACGAGAGGTTCCGAAATGGTCCTTCAACCTCTCGATGGGATGTCGTATGCCTTCCACCCCGTTGCTTCGCAATCTGAAGCAGGGACCTCACAAGCGGAACAATGCTCTACTGCACCCTTGCTCGAACTTGTCATCCTTGCCGAGTCACCGGACTGCCCGGAATGCACTCTGCGAGGCACCGATGGAAACTTCCATACGGGTGATCTGTTCCAAGAGGTCAAACCCGGCTATTACCTTTCCAAAGGCCGAGATGATGACTGGATAAAGAGCGAGAATAGCCTCCGCTGCGATACCAAGTACGTAACACAGCCGTGCCTTTGTAATAACTTCAGTTAACCGGTTTGCAGGGCCATCGAGGATAACGTTCGTGCAACTTGCGGCGATCTGGTGGCTGAATGTATCGTTGTCGGGAACGGTCGCCCATCGCCAGCACTGTTCATCGAGACGAATTCAGACCTTCCTCAGCCCAAATTGAAACGAGAAGTTCTCCGCCGCACCCGACAGTTTCACACAAGACGATATTTGCACGAACGGATTGTTTCGGCAGACATGATCGTGATCGTCGGAAAGGGTTCATTACCCAGGACAGCTACCAAGGGCAACGTCCGTAGGAAAGCCACGGAAGAGGCCTTCCGGACTGTTTTAGACAAAATGTATGGCACGGAATGGGCTGGTACATCATAACTTGATTACCCATGGACAGGTAGAGTACAGGCAGTATCTATTACATCTACACTTTCTATTATTTCGCAACAATAACTTGTATCTCTTCATATTACTAGCCGTTTCAGTAGGATTAATCATAGTGCTAATAGAGGTACGGACGTATAGTTTAGATCCTTACAATAGTACTATAATTGCACCTACTCTAAAATATTAAGCCTTGCTTAGGATTCCTCTTCCCTGTCTGAGGTGCATGCGTCTGCCACAGTAATGATGACTTGTTCAGGTTTTATTTGCATGAAGAGGAGCTCTGTATGATCGACAGCTGTCTTGACATGTACGTGAATGTCAACGTGTGACAGTGGCGCCTTCCCTTGTTCATCCACCGCGTTGTGGGAAGAAGGCACTCCACGAGTCAAATCCAGAGTGATTTGATGTGTCAAGAAGTGCATGGGACGATTGTGGTCGGGAAACAAACTGGTCCGACTCACTAATGTCGAAGAAGATGGAAGGTGTTGTTTGTACAGTCGAACAGCCGGGAGATTACCCGCGGGCGAAATAGGACTCGGAACCCAATTAAGGATAAGAATGACGGGATAATGTGATCGGTGAAAGCTCCACAAGGCTGTGAGAACGGTTTGAAGGGGGTTGTTTGATGTGGTGAGTGGTGGCGCGGCGGGGTTCATCAAATGAGGGGCGTGTCGTTCGGCCGCTAAGCGGTCCAGCCAGTAAAAGCTACTGGCCGAGTCGACGGAAAGAAGGGCAATTTCGGACGTGGGAAGATTACACGCGTGGTATGACGATAGATTGGCTAGACCGGCAGCGAGCTGTGACGAGGACCTTGGGCGGAAGATGTGAACGTTGCGAAGTGCGACGGAGATGATCTGCCCAGGGGTGTTTTCATCGGAAGGGAAGCTGTGCGGCAGGCGTGTTTGGAGTAGTGTCTGAAGACGGTGGACATCGAAGGTGCCATCAGTGTCGAACACGACGGAGACCTTGTTCCAGCCACCGAAACGGAGAGGACTTCCCGGAGCCTGTGGGTCCCTGAATTTCGACGATATCGCCGCGATGAAGGGAAGAAAGATATGATAGTCCGGGAAACGGAGGAGTCGGTATTCCAGTCGGAGCGGCGGCTGTGTTTGATCAACACGGGACACGGCAAATTTCTTAAATATAAAGCAAAAAACTAACATGTGGATCGCGTAGCGCTCAATAACTACAGGTAAGGTAAGTGAGAGAGAAGCATATTATGAAGGAAATTTTACTTGATCAAGGGACTCGGCCATCGATGGATGCACTGGACACGTGACGAGCACCCGAGGCAAGCACGACGGTGGTGCCTCTGCAACGTGACCAGAATGTCGTCTGCGCTCCAAAGGGCTCCTCCCTCCTCCTCTCGTCGTCCCCAATCCATATCCTCCAACCCTCCCTCCACCTCTATCACAAGAGGCGCTACAGCTCGCTCCGCCGTCAATCCTCGTGTTTCCGTCTCAGTCAACACTCCACGCCGTTCTTCCTTGAAGCATACAACCCCTCCTCCAGATGGCCCAGATGCCCCGGATGCACTGGCTGCTTCTCTCAAACGAGAGACAGAAGAGAAAGAGCGGGTGTGTGACCGCCTCACTTCACCGTCACCTGCTCGGTGCTCATGTATTCCCAGCTCCTCGTTCAATTGCAGAACAAGGACCAGACCATCAAAACCCTAACAGACGAGAATGCCAATTTCACCACAACTCTCAATGCCGCTGAAACAAGGTTATATGAATTTTATACTGAGCAGGCTAGAATGGAAGAGGAAATGTCTGCTCGCATTGAGGTCACGGAGAAACTTCGAACCCAAGTCCGCGAGCTTGAAAAAGAGAGACGTGATCTACATAGACGATATAATGAACAGGTAAGCCCACAAGCTCGTCGACGTGAACCGCAAAGGTAAACGCGTGTTTTCAAAGACTGCTACCTTTGAAGCGGAACGCCAAGCATTCTATGACAACGAGCAACACCTCAGGTCCCGCATCCAGTCTCTCACGCAAATACGAAAGCAGCCAGCACCACCGTCGCCAACTGTGTTAGTTATGCCGGAAACCGACGCTGAGGAAGAGGAGGAAGAGGAAGCTGTCGAACCATCTGTTTCGACTCAAGAGAAAGAAGATCCTCATGTGGAGCCCGCCGAGATGACGGCTCTAAAGCTAGAACTATCCACCCTGTCTACGTCACATTCGTCGCTTCAAAGCACCCTCGTCCTCCTGCAGACTCAGCTCGTCGACTTAAAGCGGGTGAACAATGAACTTCAGGAGGAGAACGAAAGCTACAACATCCTTCTACGCGAGAAGACTATAAGCGGACAGTACGACTTATTCAGGCGAGTTAGCGGGGACAGCCCGAGCTTCTGCGATGAAGACGGCCAGACGGACGATATGGGTGATGTTCGAAGTGTGCAAAGTGGCGCACATAGCACTCAACTGGGCACGGTCGACGAACATCCGGACGAGGATCATTTGCATAGCGATCTGGGCACAGATCACGATGGCGATCTTATGCCAAATTCCGACGACGAGGGATCTCTCCCGAGAGAAGGTTCGGCCCGCGGAAAGCGCAGTCGTCATGGCCGCAATCGCCACGGTGGGTCTTCACCTTCACCTGTACCTCGGGGAGAGTCACTCGCTGGATTGCCCATTACTGGCCCTGGGCTCGACCTGGCCGCCGAGTTGGGAAGGGCCGAAAACAAGGACATATTGGAAGATCATTCAGTCGACGTCTCAGGCCCGCCGAAAGACAAACGAGGAAAGAAGGGGGTGTCCGAATCTAGGAAGGTTTCCGCGGCAGATGGAATGGAGAGGATCGATTCTTCTTCAAATGAAGTGGACTCCTTGCGAACCGAGATCAAATCTCTCAAAGATGCAAACAAGGCTCTCTCTCTTTATGCATCCAAGATTATCGACAGGATTATCGCTCAGGAAGGATTTGAGCACGTCCTGGCGGTCGATTATGAACCAGGAAAGTCTCCGGCCACTCCTACCGCGACGATGCCATCTCCGGACACATCCGCCGGGGCTGACCCCAAACCGAAGCGACGAAACACAATGGCTGCCCGCTTGAATTCTAATCCCTCTCCGCAAGTTGAGAAACTCACAACATTCAGTTCACCACCTCCGAGTAATTCTCCTCCATCACGGTCAAGCAGGCGCTCATTATCCTTCGATTGGCGTGCCCTTTCTTCCCTGGTAAGCGGAGATAAGGACAAGAAGCCCGAAGCAAACCCCAATCTTCGTCCTCTTACGCTCAAACCTGGTACCGTCAGCGGGGCACGCAAACTCGAAACACAAGAGGATGAAGAAGACCGCAAGGAACGCGAGCGGCTGAATGCAACGATGAAACTCATGGGCATCGAGAAGCCACCGTCAGTGCCACCGCCGTCGCAAGAGGTCTACACGACTTCTGAGACGTCCAACACAACGATGGCAAGTGTGGCAAGCCCAACGCTCACATCCCGCTTTTCGTTCTTCCGTCGTTCAACGGCAACTCCCGAGCCCACACCCAATCCTTCCGCTGAGGCATTACAGGGGAACCCAATCAACCTCACTCACGATACACTAGTTCAGGCACAGGCCGAGGAATCGCTAGCCGCGCTTGACGCGAAGGAACGCATTCTCAGTGCGGAGATGGCCAAGGGCGGAAGTGGTGGTTTCACTGAGATACTGCCCCGCCGTAAGTCTGGAAGCAGGCGCTCTCACACTAGTGGCGGTGGCAGCGGCAGCACTGTATGGAGCGCTGGCATGAGCCGCGCTGGTGAGGATGAATCAAACGACTGAACGCCTCAAACTGTATTACCCCTTAAAGCACGTCATCACTCGGAAGCAACCGTCATTCAAACCACCTTTCTCCATTGGGTCACGATCAACTTACGCCATATATGCTACTACAGTAGGAAATGTATACCCGCAGGTAGTTTTTAATGCAAATAGGATCAGAGCCACAATTATTGACATTACGACATTGCGGACATCGCCGAGCAGATGTCAGACGTAGAGACAATCCAATCACGAGAGGAAGGTCAGTTAAATTTCCAATAATTGTGAAAGTGAGAGACGAGACTATCTGCTGCTAATGCTAATGCCAAAACACAGTTTTACGTTGTTGGTCTGTGTGGAACGAGCGTATTCCGGGCATGCGTTCGGATAGTTTCGAATGGATTTGCAGCGTCCTCTAGGTTCGAACGTATCAGCGGTTGACAAAAACGCTCGGCTTTCCTGCGATGCAAAGTTAAATAATAAAAAAAGATGATGAGCTGCCTTAATTGCAAACGCAAAGTGACAGTTGGCAATAATAAGTCCGTACAGGGCACGTCGCCGTTGCGACCTCGTTAGTGGGGCGCCATGACCCTCGCCAATCTGACCTGATGGAGTTGTTGTTGGTTGCGGCGGTGGCGCCTCCTCCAATTGGCTCGAAGTGATGGTGTTGGTGGGTTGCTTGGACTTGGACTTGGTGATGGTGACAGGTTTCACAGACGAGTCAAACCTTCCGGCCGCGGTTGTGGTGGCGGCGGCGTCTAGCTCCCCCGCGGACCTATCACCAATGGTGGCAGTTGTTGTCCTTGTTGGTTTTGTCGTTGGAGCGATGAACGGAAGAGCGGCTTTTAGCGATCCCAGACCGCCCGCCGTGAGCTGCTCCTTCTCTCTGCGTTTCAGCCTACGCGCATGCGATTTTGAATAAGGTGCGCGTGACGCTTCTAATCCTGTGACCCCACCACGGAGCAATTCATTCGTCCGTCGTGATGGACGGCGCACGCAATGAACCGCAGCGCATAGCCGAGTGTGGCGTGCATGTGCATGTAGCGGATGGCAGATGTAGGTCAGATGAGCAGTCAAATAAAATTGGAAAAAAAGGAGGAAAAATTAATGGATGAAACGAAAGGGTTATTATGTTTTGGCCACATACGTTCTATGAAGAGTTCATGCTTGAGGACACGCCTGTCTTTCTTGTTTGGCGTTTGCTGCGGAGGACGCGACGCATCGTCCGCGTTTACGGAATGTAATATCTCATCCGCCTTGCGGGTGGACGTATCCGTGAGATTGCGTTCAAGGAGATACACTTTAGGTTCACGTACAGAGACGTCTTTGAGTGCCCCAACGTCAACATGCTGCACGGCGTTGTCTTGGGCCGCAAACGTACGATTTACGGGGTTCACGGATGTCGTGTGAGCACGGGAAATCGAGCGTTGCGAACGGACTTTAGGCTGTGTGGATAAATCACACTTTTTTTCAACAGTTGTGTTGGGAGGAAGGGTCAGGCAGCGCTCACCATGATGAGTTTGTCCGAACAAGAGGGAATTGACTTATTTCTCGGCGATCGGGCGTGGGAATGCATCATCTGATCTCTGATCTCATGATTCAAGTCTATTGTCTGCCATCTCGTCCTGCCCCCCTATTTTCAAGTCCTCTAGTCCGATGACTACGAAACTTACTAATACCAACGCAGCTCCGAGTACTACCTGACCCTTCACGGCGTGTTGCAGTCCTATATCCCCCAAGACAGCGAGTGGCATGGTTAGACTAAGCCCAATAGTCACCACCAGTGGTGTCGTCTTGAGCATTGCAATCACATAGATATAATCGCTGGAGAGTGTGATGGCCATCTGCAGAGTGTCGCTTATGAGAAGTGACAGCATCACACGAAACGTCCAAAAACTCACATTGACAAGCAAACCGCCTATCACTCTGCCAGAAGTCGGTAACTCGACCTTCTCCACACCGGCCAAATGTAAAACAACACCGATCGGCCAACAGCCAATGATGTTGAACAGGCCAACAAAACCAAAGAAGAGCTGCATATCGATCCGAGATTCCGAACGAATCCGAACCTTGAGCAAGATGACGTAAACTGCGTAGAACAAGGCGGAGAGCAATGCGAGACTGTCTCCGAGAAGAGAATTCTCTCCACCCTGGATGGCCGTCAGTAAAGGGCGACCCGATGTTGGTGTAGGACTTGGTCGCGTCGCCGGCGGAGAGTCCCCTGAGTCGGAGAGCGAGACCAGGATCACACCGGCAAAGCTTCGAACGGGTCATGATCCATCCCCAGAGGCCAAGTGTGCGCTACAGTACGCACCTAGTCGCAACAGCGCCAATCTTTGCCAAAGTGAAGTGGTCAACGTGAAAGATGCGCCCAATAATCAATGTGAAGAAGCCTGCGCATGGACGTCTTTCCATGAATGATGGAAATGCCAGGAAGATACCACACACCGCTCATACTAGACAAGATGGTTGCGCTGGCAACGCTAGTCAGACCGAGAGCTGCGTTTATCGACCAGTTCGCTAGAAACCAGAGGAAACAGAACACAGATGCGAGATGGGCGGTCTCTCGTGTTGTGAGGGGTGACAGAGCGGCCGAGGTGGACTCTAGCGGTAGAGAGGATGAACGACAGCTTGGGCTCTTTGCAGTAAATCGCCATAAGGATGTTAGATGAGGGACGGGGGAGGGTGTCTGTCTCATACCGTGCTGGGTATTGTCGGGTCTTCGTTCACTAGTGGCTCGTGTTCATCTGAAGTACTAGTACAAATGTTAGAGATTGAGAAGGATCGTCGACGATATTCGCTCACCCCAATCCAACCGTTTGGTCGGAGCCATCATGATATCGTCGTCGAATAAAGCTCTTTATTAAGAACGGTACAAGGTACAGCGAAAACGTGCTTGTTGTGAGATACGTGATGCTGTGTCGTGCGACGGTGAGCGAGCCACGGCGGCCATCAAAGATAGGATAGCACAGACAGGAAAGGCTTCCCGTATCCTCCGACGAACATGTCCTGGGTGCAAGGACACGGGTGATAATTAAACTTGAAGAGACCAAGGGTGATTCAACAGGCGCACCTGAGTTACGAAATTGGAAGTCGTCCATAGGAAGACCACGAGGAGAAGTAAGCATATGCCGATGGCGTAGTCTCTCCGAGCGAGTTTGTGAGGCTCGTGAGGCTTTCCTATCGCTGGGTACGGTACAGGTAGAGAATCCATCTCAAGAGGTGGATAGAGATGGCCGCGTTCAGACATGCAAGGCGGAGAGCGCCAACTCAGAAATGTGCCATTACGTGTAATTGAAGTGCTACTACTATACCTGTATCGTACACAAACACAATTGCCACATTAAGCCCGTGCAGTTGAACCACCCCACGCCAACGTATGATGGTACTTTACCTTTTCGAATATTCGATAAAGACTAATCACCAAGTTAAAGCAATACATCAAGAGTCCAATTCCCACCACGACAATCAACGCAAGTTGATAATCACACAGTGATTCTCCCGTCGACCCTTCATCAGCAGCTTCAAACGGACTGGAAGGCCGGGGAATATTGCTGTACCACGAAATAGCCGATGGACTTGCACACGGAATGGGGGAGGTAAAGAAGTTGTCGAAACAGAGCGAAAGGGCGGCCGACCATGAACAAATGGACAACACATCGAGCAAGGTATATGCTAACTTGGCAGACGTTCGCCACAGACCGAGCGGTCGCCCAAAATATTCGAGCTGGAGACATGACACACCAATCAATAATCGAACGGCTTCGGAAATTCCACAACACTCACGTATATAGTAACCATGACATGAACTAGGGTCGCGGGTGCAAATATGACGACCAGAGTGCTATATCACATTACGAAAGGGTTCAGACGGCATGTGCGACCGGGTGAAATTACGTACGGTGAGCTACCAAGGGCACCTTCGGAATTGCTGTCCTTTTCGACCTTTCGTATCCGAATTGCGATAGCAAGGGCGGCTGTGGTAAATACGATATTGATAAATCGAAACAACTGGCGGAGTTGTTGTCAGTGTGTACACGCGTAATAAAGTCCGCTATGGGAGTATGTTTCACCAGTGGAACGTAAGTGTTATTTAATAGATATGCTCTTGCTCGTTTTCTTGCTCTGGGCCACCAATTTACATTGGTCGCAGTAGCGTCTTCAACCGGTTGTTCTTCGGCGGATTCACCATTCTGCAGCTGTTCGTAAATGTTCCGATGGGAAAAAGACTCGAGTGGCCTCGCAGCAGCCCAAGGAGTGTCCCATCCTGGTATCCGAGTTTGCGGTAGCGTGTAAGGCGTGGCTGGAGTTGTTGGTAATGCTATACGATAGCCCCGGTCTAGCGTGGGGGGAGAGGCCTGTTCTGGGCTCTTCTCGCCAGGTGCTAGACTGCGATCGTCCCTGTGTGGAAACCCAAGACTGATGGTAGGCCTCCTCTCGAGTCGGGTGAGAGAAGGCCCAGCCCCGAAAGCTTCCGACGGTGGTAACATTGGGCGGCGGCGAGTGAATGGGAACCAGCGGTGTTCGCCGCTCGGTCCTGCCGAGGACTTTTGCGACACGTCAGACTGATGTACGTCGGGTGGGCCATACGAGCCTCCCGGGGATGAAGGTTCATGATGAGAATCTGTGGG
>WNFQ01000861.1_pt1 | contig 40954 bp, 53 predicted proteins | sample 5400171 | NCBI WGS metagenome assembly WNFQ01 (sample SAMN13153356, study PRJNA577476) | soil metagenome | isolation source: 20 cm soil under Madrone tree | place: USA:California | collected 2016-06-14
CCCAGATAAATGCCCAAAATGAGCTTAACCTTTGGTGGCTGAACTCTCGGCGCTGCGTAGGGTGTCCGACACAAAAAGCATCTTAAAAAAAGAGCGTGCTTTGTACGGTAGCGTGCAGACCGAAATTCCCGTGCAGTGTTTCCATATCGATGCCCCTCTCCAAGAGGTAAGCACTGGGCGCGAAGAATCCCTGAATCAGTGGGAGCCGCGTGGCAAGAGTTGTACACCGCTGCACTCTTAGAATTGGACCCAGACAAACTAAGAACGCTCATCGCAGGTGCGGAGCAAGCAATCGCAGCTCGCTACCTCAGTTTGGACCCTGTTCGCGACGCGGAGGAAGCACAGCGCATCACAGATGCAACGCGGGCCTTGTCAGTGTTACGGCGCGAAGCGAAGTAGGAATCCAGCGGAATCAGCTAGAGATTTGCTCGGGTAGCCCGCAGCCGTTCTCGCTTTAGATTCCGCAGAGCTATGAATGCGTCCATTATGGCTTGCATTTCGACCCTGTGCTCTTGACGGGTCGTCATGTCAAGCCATCGTATCAGGAGCGCCTCTTCCGCTACTCGAATACGCTGTTCGAGCAACGCGTTGTCGGACTCCAACACAGCCGCTTTGTAGACTTCTTCCCAGGAATACGAATGGATTTTTGATAGGGATTGAGTCGCCATGGTTGCACCTTCAAGCCGCATCGTTCCGCCCCACCAAGGCCACAGCCGCTTGTTCCCTGACGTGAGTTACATGGTTGTGAATCAGGGAGCGTAGTTCGGAAAGGATAGGCACCCACTCCGACTCACGCGCCGCGACAGCCATCGCGCAAAGTTTTCGGATTCGGCCTTCAAGGTCTTCGGTAGGAAATTCCACACCCACGGCGCTGAACATGCCACAGAGGAAAACGCCGCGCCATACACAATTATCGGTATTTCTTCGAACGTCGGCCCCGGACAAAAAACTACCCCCGCACCAGGGAAAGTCGGCGTACTTGGAGAGAACCCGACCCTTTAGCAACAGTCCCTGGCACGGGGTTGCGCCTTAGAGATTAACGTGCTCCTGCGGGTCGGTCCATACAGATTAATCTGTAGATAAGGCACGCTTTAGAAGAATCGTTCGTGGTGGGTCGTTCTCGTCTCGAAGCTCTAATCTCGGAAGGTTCGTTCCTCTGTTACGCACGCTGATACCATTCGTGACCTTGAGGCCACAATACCGTTGTTTCTGACGCACGAATTGTGGACTCGTAAGAAGCTGCTCGGTTATGGCTTCTCCTTTTCCTCCTGGAGACCCTTCTCGAGCCTCTTGATTTGAACGTAAAGACTCCGCATTTTGCGGCTCGAATCGATCTTTTCCAGATCCACCTTGCGTGATGAGACCTGATTCCACCCGAGATCTTCGAGTGCTAGGTCGATGCTGGCCACAGTCACTCCGAGGTCCTGAGCTTTTTGCTCCACCAGTTCTTGGAGCTCCGCCTCCACTTTGCTGATCTCTTTCCTCAGCCCATTGATCTTTGTTTGGTCGCCCATGACACAGACACCCTTGCGCCCATTGATACTGATACGGCCTGCCCAGCTCGGGTTACCATTCTGGCTTCGCCTTTCAGTATGACTATTCCTTTTCGAAATCGCGCGGCTCTTTACATCCGGACAAATGGCGCTGGCCGTCTGCCTTCCGGATTCGCACAATGTTGACCGCACGGGCAACTGGCCTGGTTTGGATGGATCATTCGGAAAGAAGCTGACCAAGTCCCCGTGTCGTAGGTCCGGGTAACGGTTGTACGCGGAAGCGTCGTATTCGGTGCTGACTGAAACCTTTGTTGGCGAAAATATCCTGTTGACGTCAACCGAGACAGCCGATGCGTCCTTCTCTCATTCTCTCATTGCTGCTTGCTTTGCAATCGACAACTTGCGGTAGTGACCATGAGACTATGAGGACCAATCGGCGGTGGGGATGCAGCCTTTCCCCCCCGACAGGCATCTCGCTACACCCAGTTTCTTGACCCGGGTCCAAGCCGCGATATGCGCACTTGGTTCAATTTCGGATGGTTTCCCCGCGTGGGTGGGTGCATAACCTGATTCGAAGAGTGGGGAGCCCCGTCGGAGAGCTTTCAACGGAATCCTTTTCGGCCACGATCTGGGCGCTGCTGGTCCGCAGACTTGGATGCGGAACATATCACAAGCAGTATGGGGCGCGAGTGCGTCGGACTGAGCACGGAACATTGATTTGTCCCGAGTGCGTTACCAAGCAAGGACTGGACTAACATTTAAGTAGCTCCGCGTCAGGTGCTTTCCCTACGGCCTCTCGCAGCCGCACTACAACATTCTGCCGATGGACTGTTCATCGACTGGGAGCCATGCTTGAAGAATGAAAGTGGCACTAGCAAAGAGCAAGCGAGCAGAATTGAGCGCTGAACTATTCAGACTGCGCACGCAGCACGTGGCAGCTCTCGCCAGGGCCTTGTTTGGCGGTTATACTCCCGAAGAGGAAGCGGCGCATCAGGAACGGGTGGAGCGGATGGCGGTGCTAGTCCGGGAGTTACAACCCCTTGACGAAACATCGGAAATAGCGCCTTCATTCGTTGAGCGCCTCCGGCGGAGTCTTTAGCGCATCCAGTCTTTTTTGTTTAGCGTCTAACAGAGCATTGATTTCGCCCACCAACGCCATGAGTTTTTCATGGTCCTGTTCAACAGCCGCTTGTTCGCACAGCAACATCCAACGCTCTTTGTCCTTCCCAAACATTCCTCGTCTCCAGTCACTGTAGGAAGGAGGATGGGGATGATTCCGCCTCGGCCAGTGTTGCTCTAAAAGTATAGCGCGCGAACTGTACTACCCACAGCTAGGAGGCGTCGGTGGGTCACCCTACTGCACGCCCGCTGCCTTATTTTTGCGTCAGGCTTGCACCCCCGAAACCGGCGTTAGAATCCGCCTCAAGGAAAGAAGGACCAGCCGTGAGGCCGGTGCAGAGGTAATGCGGTGGATGCTGATGCCCTGACGTCCGACCCAACGGCTAACCGACGCTGCGAGCCGACCTCCCGGTGGCGGGTATACAAAGCATACCCCTCATCGCGCACCCACTTCGCAAACCCAATAATGTGCGCTGACAGTGGACCATCCAGAGGCTGTGAGCGAACCCCATCATCGACAGTGCATTTCATAGTCGTACTCCTTTCCTCATCGACCACGGTGGATCGACGGAGCCAAACTATGTCGCATCAATGTGACTGAATGTGACTATGAAGCAGAAAACACGGCAGGATTGGAAATTACCTGGTAATAGTCCGGGACTCGGAATAGTGCCGGCTATTTATCATGCGAAATAACAGGCATTCATGTGCCGTGATGGTGTTCGAGCGGACCGTGTCTCTCGGCAGCGTCAAGCAGACGCTTCGACATCGGAGCTGGTCATCGTCTCTGGTCTACTTGAATGAGAGCGATTCTCAGCGTGGATTCAAGGCGATTGGTGACGCCATCCACGCGTTGTCGATGTAGTCGTCGTTCGCCTCTTCTTGCATCACCAACACCTCGACCACGTCGTCTCCACACTGGATGCAAGTTGGCGTCATCTCGCGCAGCTTCCCGCAGGCACAACACTTGAAAATGAAGCACATCCTGTGATGCTGGCACGCTGGACTCGACGTGTCGACGTCACTGTGGTCACCACCGTGGGCACCCTTCGCACCATCCCAGGTACGATTCCTTTCGCACATGATTTCCACGTTGCCTCCACTCGGGCGTCCGTCGTGGTCACGTCAATGGAAATCAGGGTCACATCAGGGGATACGCGTTTTGAAAAAGGAGTCTCTAAGCATGCTTCCCGAGGCCATACCCCGAGAGGGTTCGCGCGGGTGCACCACCTCGGCACCGCCGTCGGCCCGACTGAAGCCACGTCGCTTCCACCTCGGGCCCACTTGTGGTTCCTACGGCTGCTCCCAGGTGAATCCAAAATCGTCCTCCGTGTATGGAAACAAGTGTCATTTCCAAATTCGTTTCTACGCTGACACCCTGCCGGGGGTAATATTTTTCGGATTTCTCGATTTTGCTGGGGAAGTGTTCTCCCGGGGTGAACGGCTTTCCGACTGAGACTCCTGCTGGGTAGGATTTGGAGATTTTGCAAGCCTCAGGCGACGTCACTTCGTAGCATACGTCAGGCGACCTCAGGCAGTGGACGGGTCGACAGACAGAACGTCGGCCCGTGCAGCCAGCAGCCGGGTTCGAGAGAATGCGGATCGCGACGAAGTGATTTCACCGAACCGAAGGTCCCCGACTTGAACAGCTGGCTGAGAAGGCTACCGAACTCGGGGTTTCGAATGCTAGAACATGAGTAGATCATCACGGGAATGGAGAGAAAGTGAGCCATATAGCCCGAGCGGAGCCTTGACACGCATAGCACCATTCCTTTAGCCACACATGCAGCATCCCGACTTCGATCGTCAGCGGCAGGACGGAGGGTGCCCGCAGACTGCCAGGTTGTCAATCCAACTTTCCCTCCGATGCTGACACCTCTTGCCTTCACGCAACTCGATGTTGTAGGAGCCCTCAGAATGTCGCTCTCCGCGTCCGTCGACGACGACGACGTCAGGTTTGACGCGGCCATTCGCGGAGAGAACGACACGGCAATACCGCCAGTTGCCAAGGGTCGTGCGGATTCCTTTGGTGAGATTGACTTCTCGGTTGGGCACGGTGCTTTCCTCCACTCAGTGGTAGCAGTGTAGGTAGCACCAGCTTGCAAGTCATAGATAACGAAGCTAATGGTGCCGAAGAAGGGACTCGAACCCCCACACCCTTGCGGGTACATGGACCTGAACCATGCGCGTCTGCCAATTCCGCCACTTCGGCGAGTGACTTTGGTAGCAAGACGACCCTCACGGGTCGCCTCTCAGGAAGGACAACTCTCTATTCTACAGGCGCTTCGCTGACTGTCAAACTGCGGCAATCCCGGGCGACATGATGGTGTGCGCCGCTCGATTACCCGTGTCTTACTGCACCCCCGCGCCCGCTGGAACGCGCAAACACGTACAATATCGTTCAACGAAAGCCGACTCGAGCCGCCGGAAAAGCCTCATGCAGAACACATCCAAGATGCCCCCCGAAGTTGTCAGCCGCCTGCGCTCGCTTGCCCATGACCTCAGCAATTCCATCGAAACAATCATGCAGGCTTCCTATCTTCTCGGCCAGTTGAAGCTCGATTCCACCGGCGCGAAATGGGTCACGATGATCGAAGATGCCGCACAGGATGCGGCTCACGTGAATCGCGAGATCCGGGAAGTGCTGCGCACGCAGACCTGAGGCAGGTCTTAGGTGTTAGGTCTTGGGAGTGCTTTCCGGCTAACGCTTATCGCGTGTTCTTTCCGACCCGAAACTGGTTCTGTAGGAATCCGCCGAATTGCTGCTTCAAAAAAGAAGCCCGGCCAAAGCCGGGCTTCCTCCAACTGAGAACGGACAACTCCTGTCATCGAGAACTGTTCTCATCCTTCCAGCTTCGCCGTCATCGTAATCTTCGCATTCAGCACCTTCGACACCGGACAGCCTTTCTCCGCGGCTTCCGCATATTTTTGAAAGGTGGCGGCATCCGCACCCGGCACGCGTCCCACTACGTCGAGGTGACTGGCTGTGATCGTCCAACCGGAATCCAGCTTCTCCAGGGAGAGCGTGACGTTCGTGCTGATGCTCTCCGGCGTCAACTTTGCTTCGCCTAGTTGCGCAGAAAGCGCCATGGAAAAACAGGCAGCATGAGCCGCCGCAATCAACTCCTCCGGATTTGTTCCCGGTGCATTCTCAAACCGTGTGGTAAACGAATACGGAGTATTCGCCAACACTCCACCCGGAGCCGAAATGCTGCCCTTTCCGTCTTTCAGCCCACCCTTCCAAACTGCGCTCGCTTTTCTCTGCATGTTCTTTCCTCAATATGAATGTGAATGGGATGCCGCCCTGCCATTGTAGACGTACGTATGCCTATCGCGCACGTCAGGCCGGCCGACCCACTCCTATAGCAGCAGTGTAAAATTGAGTGGAAACGAAAATGTGTCGCGAAGAGCCAACGACCAACGGCTACAAGCTGGTTCAGTAGAAATCCGAGCAGCTCAAATAAAATCTGCATCGGTCGCAGGTAAGCTTGCAACGATGCTCTTCCAATTGAGCGGAACAGTTCGGGCAGAAGAGCGAGGGGTCCTGTGGCCCCTGGGTCTCGATCGGCGGCTTGGTGACCGATCCTTCCGGCTGGTTAGGCGGACTTGGGAACATCGTCGGAGATCATTGTGACCTTACCAGCCATGGGCGACTTCTCTTCGGTCGCGGACGCAGGCAGATTACTGCTCCAGCAGTCGGCAACAATCCGCCACGCTCCCAGCCGCCGCCAGACCTTCAGGTACTTTCCGCGATCGTTCATTTTCGTGCCGTTTTCCTGCACAACTGACAACGAATAACGGCCGAGTTCCATCGCCATGTCGCCCGAGTGATCGACTCGGGTGGTTTCAATGCGTAGGTCCTGGTAACCGGCCTCGCCGAATTCGCGCAGCTTCCGCTCGATGGCTTTCGGACCGATGGCAGCTTCGTGATGCGGAGCCATGAAGGAGGCGTCAGAGGCGAACAGCGCCCCCACCTGGTCATAGTTGCCGGTGTTGAAGTTCATGCCGAAGTCTTGACTCAGACCACGAATGGTGGACTCTACGTCCATCGAGGAACTGGACCCCCCGATGGGGCTGGAGTAGGGCCGATACATCAAACTACCTCCCTGGGGAAAGAAGGCGATGCGCAAAAACCCATCAGCTGGCGCAAACGAGCAGGCAGCGCATCCACATCGGTTGAGAATTGTAACGCAAAACTGTCCGGCAAGATCAAGAAGTTTTCCACGGAATCGCTGCATATCTGTTGGCTCTCAAACGCATGCAGGCGCGTCCGTTAGGGCCGAACGCAACTTGGTGCAGCATCCAATTATTCGCGATGATACTCTAAGAGGTATCAGCCGCACGTTCCGAGATTCATTCCGGAACGCGGTTTGACGATTTTGCCGATGGCCACCTCCGAAGATCTCGATCTGTCTCCGCCCGACGGGCTAAACCGGCCTCTCTGGAAGTCCTTGATTCGCCATTTTCGCGATCGATTTTTGGATGACGGCCTCCCGCCTCTGTACTTGACCTCGCGTCCGGTCAATTTGGGCATGCTACTGGGAGATTTCCTGGACCTGTCCTGGTATCGCACGATCTTTACGAACCTGGGGGACGTCCTTTCGCCGGAAATCCTGCCACCCCTGGAACTTGAGTCCCGGCCGGTTGAGGTGGGCGAACTCATCGGCGACCAGATGAGCCACATGTGGTGGTATTCCCTGCTACGCAACCTGGCCGATTCCGTTGCGCCTGAAAAGCTTCCGCCGCTGGAACTGACCTCCGAACCGGCTAATGCGATTGTTCCTTCGGACGCGCTTCTGCTGGCGTCTTGGTCGAACGTGATCAGCACTCCGAAAGTGTTTCTTCCCGATCAGGCCAAGCCCGTGCTCACGGCTGCGTCGCCTGGACTGGTGCAGGAACCGGTGCCCCAACTGGACCCTGCTGCGGCGGCGTATGTACACGAACTGGAAGGTGACCTGAGAAAAGATCTTCGCCGCTCCCGTCGCCGCGAGCGCTTTCTGGTCTTTGTCTTCGCGGGGGAACTCATTGTCCTGATCGTCGGACACTTCTGGCATTTCTAACCGCAGCATTTCTAACCGCAGCTTGACAAATTCGCGCAGCGCCCCGCAGAATGCGCGCCAGTTCCATCTTTCCTTTCAGGTGCATGATGCCGAATCCGCTGCGGATGACCGGGGACCGTTCGCATGCGCGGTCCATGGTCATCACGCGCTACGGCATCGTCGCCACCAGCCACGTGCAAGCTTCCGCTGCGGGCGCACAAATCCTTGCCAAGGGCGGCTCTGCTATCGATGCAGCCATCGCCGCCAACGCGGTTCTGGGCGTCACCGAACCCATGATGAATGGAATCGGTGGTGACCTGTTCGCGATCTACTGGGACGCCAAAACCGGCAAACTCTACGGCCTCAATTCCAGCGGATGGGCCCCGCAAGGGCTCACGGTCGAACACTTGAAATCCAAGGGCGCAACCACGATGCCTGAAACCGGGATCGACACGGTCACCGTGCCGGGCGCCGTTGCCGGATGGAACGCTTTGCACGGTCGGTTTGGCAAATTGGGATGGAAAGAAATCTTTCAGCCCGCAATCTTCTACGCCGAACGCGGATATCCTGTTCCGGAATTGATCCAAGGCTTCTGGGAGGAATACGTTCCTACGATCTCGCCGGATCCGGAGAGCCGGCGAGTCTTTCTGCCGGGTGGAAAGCCGCCGGCATTGGGTCAGATCTTCCAGAATCCCGATCTGGCGAAAGCGCTTCGCCTGATTGCCGATCAGGGCGCCACTGCCTTCTACAAAGGCGAAATCGCGCGGGCCATTCTCAGCACCGAACAGGCACAAGGCGGAACGATGGCGGCGGCTGATCTAGCAGAATTTACGCCCGAGTGGGTGGATCCGATCTCGATCACTTACCGCGGTTGGACTGTTTACGAATTGCCGCCCAACGGACAGGGCATGGCTGCGCTCGAAATGCTCAACCTGATGGAGACGACGCCCGCATCGCCCGATGGTCCGCTGGGCGTCAGCGAACTCCACAAGAAAATCGAATCCATGAAGCTGGCCTACGCCGATCTGCACCACTACGATGCCGATCCACGATATGCCAAAGTTCCGGTGAAGGGTTTGCTCTCGAAGGAGTACGCAAAAGAGCGCGCGAAGCTCATCGATCCGGATAAAGCGAATTGCGAGGTGGCCGCCGGTACCCCGCCCATGAGCGATACCACGTATCTGACGGCGGTGGATCGCGAAGGCAACATCGTCTCGCTGATTCAGAGCAACTACGACGCCTTCGGCTCCGGCATCACGGCGCGCGGCATGGGGTTTGCTCTGCAGGATCGCGGGGCGCTGTTCTCGCTGGACCCGGCTTCTCCCAACGTTCTCGCCCCGCGCAAGCGGCCGTTCCACACAATCATTCCCGCATTCATGGAGCATGGCGACCACCATATCGGCTTCGGCATCATGGGGGGCGCGAACCAGCCGCTGGCGCACGCGCAGTTCGTCTCGAACATCGTGGACTACGGCATGAACATCCAGGCCGCGCTAGAGAACGCCCGCTTCACAGTGAGCCCGAAGGGCGGATGCAACATCGTGATCGAATCGCGTGTTAAGCCCGAAGTCCGCGACAGGCTTACGTCCATGGGACACGTCTTTCGCGTGGACCGCGAGTACTCGACCAGTATGGGGCGTGGCCAGGCTGTCCTGCACAATTCGAAGACGCAGGTAAACTACGGCGCCTCCGATGCCCGCGCCGACGGCTCGGCCGAACCGGAACCTCCGCCGATAGGAACTCACCCGTGATCAGCCTCCATCGAATGAAATATCGAAATTTGTCATCCTGAGCACAGTGCGGCGCCAGCCGAACGCAGTCGAAGGACCTCGCGTCGGTCGGCGACGTCCCGGCCGTCACCGACCTTTCCATCACGACTCCCTAGCCTAATCTAGAGAGCTGCCGTCCGCGTTGTAAGACGTCGACTTCCCTCACCCCCACGAGGCGCGCTACCATCATTGCACTTCCGCAATGGGGACGTGGCACGACAGGAGACTCGCGATGAACTCCAACCTCGCTCTACTTCTAGCCTTCGGCATCGGCGTTGTCGCTGGGCTTCGCGCCATGACCGCACCAGCCGCAACTGCCTGGGCCGCGCACCTCGGCAAGCTCAATCTGCATGGCACGCTGCTCGCATTCATGGGTTCCAAATGGGCGGTGATCCTCTTCACGCTGGCCGCGCTCGGCGAACTCGTCACTGACCAACTCCCAAAGACGCCGCCGCGCACCGCACCCGGCCCTCTCATCGCGCGCATCATGATGGGGGCGCTTTGCGGAGCGTGCCTCACCCTTGCCGCCGGACATCTGCTCTGGTTGGGCGGGGCGTTGGGCGCAGTCGGCGCCGTGGCCGGCGCCTGCGCGGGATACAAGGCGCGAGTGGGGTTGGTCCAGTCCTTGCATGGGCCGGATTTCGCCATCGCCATACCGGAAGATTTAGTGGCGATTGGTTTGGGATGGCTGCTCGTGACGCGCTTGTAAAAAAGAGAGATTGTGAACTGGGTAATCGGCAATGCTCTATGTCTCATTGCGCCGTTGATTTTGCTGTGGGGATGGGTGACATACTTGCGAATCCCCGCGGGTTTAGACTGGCGTTCGCGCGCTAGCCTGACTGGCTTGTCTGCACCGCTCCTGAGTGTCGGTCTTTGGGTGGTTATGCTTTCTCTAATTCGCCTGAACCATTGGGACTCACCGAATCCGGCCACCCAGCGAATACTCGCATGGGGCGTCTCAATTCGACTATTGGATTGTTCATCGGGTTGCCGGACGGCCACGTCTAATTTTGGCAATCGTTCCCGCTTCTCTCGCCGCCGTATTGTTTTGGTTTGGCACAACTCTGCCATGAGAGGCAACCCAGAGGGATCTCCCTTAAAATAGACCCATGCGATATCTGGTCCGCGCGAAAGTCAGGCCGGGTGGGGCACGAAAGCTGCTCGCAGCCATTGAAGACGAAACTCTCGGCCAAGGTTCGGTCGCCGAAGGAGAATACCTGCGCAACATGAAAGACGCACGGCTTTGCTCCGACGGTACCGCGCGCTGGGTCGAAGTCTGCTATTGCCCAACGCCCCTTCAGGAAGAACGTCCGTATTGGGAAGAGCATTTCGAATTGACAAAGATTCAGGACGCCCACGACCGTCGGCGCTGCCGCGATCAGAACGGGTCCGAACCTTGGTCTTGTGGGGATTGCGACTGTACCGAACGTCTGGAAAAGAAGCTGGCAACCACAGGCACGCCTTTCCTCGAACAACTCAAACGAAGAACTTAGCGGCCGGAGAATGTGTCTTCCGTCAGCCTAAGCCGCACCCTTCAAAAAGAACTGGGTGGTCGGCTTTCCCGGTAACCTAGGATGACGTTCTCGGAAAATTGCGACTCGTTCTAACGAGACGCTTTTTGCCGCAGATGCTCGCGCCATCCTTCGGGCAAAGCTTCCACATTCAGGACCCGCTCGAGCAGTTCGTCGTCATGTGTCTGGCCATAGTAGAGACGGTTGATGTCCGAGACTTTGACGGAGTTGGGATCGCGGTCGACGACTTCGATGGGCGAGCCGGCGGCGACTTGGCCTTCTTCGGCCACCGCAAAATAGTAGCCGCTGAAATGGCTGGCGATGAAACGCTGGATCATGTCGTCTCGATCGAAGCGGATGGTGAGTTTGTAGCACGGGACGCGCGGCTGGGTGACGACCAGCAGCGCGGAACCTATGCTTACGCGGTCTCCGATGTGGAGCGTATCTTCCGATAAACCTTCCGTGGTGAGGTTCTCACCAAACACGCCCCAGGGGAGTTCCGCTTGAGGTAATTCCTTGCGCCAGTACGAGTAGTGCTCCGCGGGGTATGCATAGATTGCTTTGTCGGATCCCCCATGAACGGAGAGGTCGGCTTGGCGGTCTCCGACAAGATTGAGTCTCTTCACATCGACCGGGCCCTCGACTGGGTCCTTGAAGATGCCAGTGCTGACTTGAGTTCCCTTCCAGATCACCAGACAAGGTCGGCCGACGTTCACCGAGACGATGCGCATTGGAGACATGAGCATCAGATTCGGCAGAAGGCGAATTCGATTCGCAGATCGATTCGGCATGGGCAGCGTGACGCGCGGCTATCCTGTGACGTACTCTGAGACCTCTGGGCCTTCGTCGAATCACACAGCTTGCCGGAGGAGGACTTTGTGAGCGCAATAGAACGTTATGACGCCATTGTGGTGGGCTCGGGACAGGCTGGAACACCTCTGTGCCGGGCGCTCGCAGAGGCGGGCATGCGCACGGCCTTGGTGGAGCGGGAGCATGTTGGCGGAACCTGCGTGAATGAAGGATGTACGCCCACGAAAACCATGGTGGCCAGCGCGCGGGTGGCGTATCTGGCGCGGCGGGGCGCGGACTATGGAGTGCAAACCGGCGCAGTCAGCATCGATCTAAAGCGCGTACGACAGCGCAAGCGCGACATCGTCAACAGCTTTCGAAGCGGGAGCCAGAAGAGAATCGAGAAGACGGCGAATCTGCACTTGATTTTCGGAGCGGCTAGCTTCAGCGGGCAGAAGACTTTGCTGGTGCGCGGGAAAGAGGGGAGTGAGCGCGCGCTGGCTGCTGACAAGATTTTTATTAACGCTGGGACGCGTGCGGCGCGGCCTTCCATCGAGGGTTTCGACCGGGTGCCGTTCCTCGACAACATCTCGATCATGGAGTTGGAGGCGGTGCCGGAGCATTTGCTGGTGCTCGGCGGCGGTTACATCGGAGTGGAGTTCGGACAGATGTTCCGGCGATTTGGGAGCCGGGTCACCCTCGTGCAATCAAGAGCACACCTGTTGGCGACGGAAGATACGGACGTCGCGGCTGAGGTGGCGAGAATTTTCCAGCAGGATGGGATTGAAATCCTGTTTAGCTCCAGGGCGGAACGCGTGGGAGAGGTGAATGGCCGGATTCAATTGGAAGTGAATGACGGCGCACAGAAGAGAACAGTTGAGGGTTCCCACATACTGGCTGCCACTGGACGGGTACCGAACTCGGACACTCTAAACCTGGCGGCAGCCGTGATCGAGACCGATTCCAGGGGATTCATTAAGACCAACAATCGGCTGGAGACCAATGTTCCCGGCGTGTACGCTCTCGGCGATATCAAGGGCGGGCCGGCGTTCACACATATCTCTTACGACGACTTCCGCATCATTCGATCGAACGTGATTGAAAAGAAGAACGTCACCATCGATGGGCGGCTTGTTCCTTACGTCGTGTTCACCGACCCTCAATTGGGACATATCGGCATGAGTGAAGAGGACGCGCGAAGGTCGGGACGAAAGATTCGTGTGGCCAAGATGCCGATGAACTTCGTGGCGCGGGCTTTGGAAATGGATGAGAGCCGGGGCTTCATGAAGGCGATCGTCGATGCAGAGACGGAGGAGATTTTAGGGGCTACGGTGCTTGGAATCGAAGGCGGCGAGGTCATGGCAGTTTTCGAACTCGCAATGATGGGGAAACTGCGTTATACCGCTCTGCGCGACGGGATCTTTGCACATCCGACTCTGGCGGAGAGTTTGAACAATCTGTTTGCTTCGTGGAGCGAGTAAAAACGTCGGGATTCGACGGACGAGGACGCCTGTCGCTGCCTGTCCGTACCGCTTTCCCTAAGTAAGAAGGACTTACTTTCCCGCCTTCAGGTCGCCAGTCGCCAGCACATAGGTGGTGAACTTGTCCAGCTTGATGTTGAAACGGGTGGAAGTAATGGCAATCGCGGCGGCGCTGTCGCTGGTGGCCACCACATCCTTCATCACGGTACGGTGGTCCGAAATGCACGACGCTGTGCAGTCGGGCGTGACGTCGGGAGGCTTCGCGGGGTTGCGACCCGGAAAGGGCTGCGAAGCAGGCGAACTCGGGTCGGGGTAGGTGCCCGCCCCATTCCAAGTCTTGCTGATCGGGCCATCCATCGGCCCAAACGTCAGGTCCTGACTGGGCGTGGTCCGCACAGGGTAATACCAGCCCGTCAAGTAAACCTTGATGGGCGCGGATCCCTTCTTCCACTTTACGGAGTCCATGCGAATAGCGAGCCGCGACGGGTCGGTGGCCGACTTCGCCGCCGACTCGACGACCTCTCCAGAAAAAGTGGCGTCCCTTGGGATCACTGCGCCATCTACCAGCGTGGCGACCGTAAGTTTCGCCTCCACCTTGGTTCCAACCGGAGTTTTGCCGGCTACCACGTTTTGTCGGAGGGTCACGGGGAACTCGCGGACTCCAACAACACCGGCAGGCTTTTCTTGGCCGAAAAGGGCAGCGGAGCAGAACAGGGCTGGGAGGATTGCGCCTCGGACGACGAACGTTGCGATAGACATCTGCGGCCTCCTGCTGAACGGCTAGCCGAGCGGCGCATCACTCCGCATCTAGTTGGAGTTTACCGCAAAAGCGGGGGCAGGAATACCGCAGTCAACCAGATCACCGCGACCACGGCGTTAGTACAGTCGGAATGCAACTTCGATGTTGACCTCCACAGCTACAGGCTGGCTGCCCTTACGGGCGGGTTCGAAGCGCCAACGGGCGACGGCTTCTGTGGCTTTCTCGTCCAGGCCCATGCCCAAGGATCGCACCACGCGCAGGTTGCGCGGGCGACCGTCGGAGCCGATGATCGCCGACAGAACAACGCTTCCCTGATACTTGGCCTTGCGGGCTTCTTCGGAGAACTCGGGATCGGGAGCATAGATCGCGCGCGGGGCAGACACACCTCCGCCGACGCGGAAGACTCCGCCGCCAATGCCCCCACCTCGTCCTTCACCCACTCCGGGGCCTTCTCCGCTGCCAACGCCGCCGCCGTGACCACTACCAATGCCACCGCCGCTGCCGATCCCATTGGATGGCGGCGTCAGGAGCGCTGCCATCGGATCTCCAGGCTGGGTGGACTGAGGTAACACCAAGTCCGGTGGGCCAATTACGGTAGGTTCGGCGGCGAGTTTTGGATCTTCATTGCGAACGTTCACAGCTGGCGGCGTCAGTTGCTCGGCAGCAAAACGCGGAGCTCTGCCATGCGAGGCTTGCATTTTGTCGTCATCCCCTCCCCCTCCGCCGCCATAGGACACCCCTGGTGCAGCAGGCAGCGCATAAGAGTCACTGGGGATCAACTCGGCGACGGTCTTGCGTACTACTGCGCGGTTCTCCACCATCCACCAACCCCAGGCTACAACCAACGATAGCGCCGCCACGTGCAGAGCAAACGAGATCGCCAGGTGCGATCCGCGAACCGGGAACGCGCTGCTGCCCGTCCTGAACAGAGGAGGCACCACGGACTCACGGGAACCTCGCTGACGTGGCGGTGCAGGAAGGATATCCAAAGGTCTATGCATTGCGCGGTGGTTCGCTGCTGTTTCCAACTCGGTACGGAGACGCGCGCGAAATCCTGTCCGGGGCAGATAGCGCAGTTCGTCAGCCACTGCCAGCAATTGTCGGATCCGTGGGTCGCTCTGATGCGGCCCGCTCTGGCTGCCAGTCATCAGGGCGCTGACCGCTTCTTCGAGTTGATCGGCCATCGAATTATTCACGGCGAGTCCTCACTTGGTTTCTCAGGTTCTCCAGGGCGCGGAACTGGAGTTGCTTGACTGCTCCTTCGCTTCTCCCGAGTTCCTTGGCAATGTCTTTGATACTGCGCTGGTCCAGGAATCGACGCCGGATGACGTAGTGTTGATCTTCAGGCAAGCGATCGACCAACTGTGAAAACATCGCCTGCCTCTCGGTTTGCTCCGGCACGCCGATTGATTCGAGTTCGTCGGCGCAAATCTCGGGCTCCCGGGCGTTTCGTTGCCAGCGCCCCGCGATCAGGTGCGATGCGATACCCAACAACCATCCGGCAAAGGGCGTTCCTTGCCATTCAAAGTTCGCCAGGCTGGCAAGAGCCTGGTGGAAGACCTCGGCGGTGAGGTCCTCAGCTTCATCGCGACCTGGGACGCGGCGTGCCACGAACGCATACACGCGGTCGAAGCTCGTCTCATACAGCTCAGCGAAACGGCTGGGATCACGTTGCGCAGCCTCGATCAGTTGCCGTTCGTGGGCATCGGGCTCGATTGCTTTCAACCTGTTCTCCGCGGGACGCCTGGCTACTTTATCTCACGCTATTACTTACTTAATGATGCAGGGAGGCACGAAGGTTACGGTCTCAGCGCGGAATATTTTCGGGAGGCGGGGCGGCTCTTTGCGGGGCTTGTTATCCTGAGCGGACAAAATGCACGTCCTCTCTCCTGCCGCGCTGTCGGACGCCCGCATCCTGGCGGCGTACGTCATCTTCCTGGCCAGCTATCTGGTGTTTGCGCTGGGGAAATTTCCCGGCTTGAAGATTGACCGCACGGGCGCGGCAATTATCGGCGCGGTGGCGATGGTGGTCTTCCGGATCGTGGACCCTCGGCAGGCTCTGCGTTTCGTCGACTTATCAACCATTGTGCTGCTGTTCTCCATGATGCTGATCGTGGGAAACCTGCACCTGGTGGGCTTTTTTGAGTGGAACGCGGAGGCCGTCCTGCGGCGCCTGAAGCCTCATCAACTGCTGCCTGCCGTGATCTTCACTTGTGGACTTCTCTCCGCGTTTTTCGTTAATGACATCGTTTGCCTGGTGATGGTGCCGTTCGTCTTAAACATCACCCGGCGCATGGGGCTGGAGCCGCTGCCGTATCTGCTGGCGGTGGCGACGGCCTCGAACATTGGAAGCGTGGCGACCATTACGGGAAATCCGCAGAACATGTTGATTGGATCGTTCTCCGGGATTCGCTATCGGGATTTCCTTGCACATCTGGCGCCGGTTGCGTTGGTGGGACTGTTTGTGGACTGGGGTGTACTGCATTCGATCCCACTGCCGCGTCTGGATCTCTCGCGCCTTACCAAGCCGGCGGCCGTGGTGGCCGCTGTGGTGGTGGGATTTTTTGCGGGCGTGGATCCCGCGCTGATGGCCGCGCTGGGAGCAGCGGTGCTCTTGATTACCCGAACGCTTGAACCGCAGAAGCTCTACGAGGAAGTGGATTGGGGGCTGCTGGTATTTTTTGTGGGGCTGTTCCTGATCGTTGGAGGCGCCGAGAACGCGGGCATCACGGGGCGGTTGCTGGACGTGGCACGGCACTGGAATTTGCAGCGAATCGGGGTTTTCACGATTGCGGTGGCGGGACTCTGCAACATCCTGAACAATGTGCCAGCAGTCATGCTGGTGAAGTCTCTGGTGCCTGGGTTTGCGAATCCGCATGCGGCCTGGCTGGTGCTGGCCATGGCCTCGACGCTCGCGGGGAATCTGACCATCACCGGGAGCGTCGCCAACATCATCGTGGTGGAGAGCGCTAGGCCCGAGGTAGAGATTGGGTATCGGGATTATCTGCGGGTTGGGCTGCCGATCACAATGATCACATTGCTGGTGGGATGGGGATGGCTGGCGTGGATGGGATAAGGAGCTTTGAGCTACGAGCTTCTAGCTTCTAGCTACGAACAATCACTGCAGCATCAGTTGCTCACAGACTTGAGCTCTTACTTCTGTTAGTACTGCGATATTAAACGGCGGATGGCTTTTATGGTGAGATCCGAACTGAAGCAATTTGGTGAACTCGAGCCGGAAGACTTCGAGCGACATCCAGTATGGATTGGCTGTCACACTGCCGACTACGGCAAGCCTTGGTACAACGACAGCGATGAGGAAACGTTTCCCTGCGATAGAGAGGGGGATGGCGGAACGCGATTTCAACCTTGGAGGTACTCGATGATTCGATCGTGCACAGTCATACTTCTTGGCTGTACTGAACTCATCTCAGCTCAGACCTCCTCATCCGGCAATGTCATCAAGTACCAGGGGGCTCTCAACAACGTGAAGTATGTTTACGCAACGGTCGCGCCGGTGGCGCACCTAAAGCCGGGAGACGTGCTCGACACCAACACGCTCGATTGCTTCGGAGACGCCATCAAGAAGCCGGGAGATACGCTCAGCATGGCGCCCGGAGACAATCCGCTCACCGGGCCGTTCTTCATCGACGGGGCGGAGCCGGGGGATACACTGGCGGCGAAGATTCTCGACCTTGAGGTGAATGGCGATCAGGGTGTCGGCGCTTTGGGACCGGGATTCGGTGCATTGAACGCGACGAACTACACGCCTATGCTGAACCCGGCACTTCCCGAGAAGATCTGGTTCTAGCGCATCGACCATGCGACCAATACCGCTACCTTTCAGGCCCTCGATTCGAAGTTTTCGGTGAAGATTCCCCTACATCCGTTCCTAGGTTGCATCGGCGTCGCTCCGGCCGGTGGCGAGGCTCGCAGTTCGATTGTTCCGGCGGAGTTTGGCGGGAACATGGATGGGCCGGAGGCCAGCGTCGGCAATACGGTCTATTTCCCGGTGAATGTGAAAGGTGGATTGCTATACCTTGGCGACGGGCACGCAGCCATGGGAGACGGTGAGGTGGCGGGCGCGGCGATCGAAGTGCCCCTGCGCGCGCGGGTACAGGTGGATTTGATTAAGGGACACAAGATCAACTGGCCGGGCTTCGAGAATGAACAGGCAATCATGGCGGTGGGTGCGTATCGTCCCGTGGACGATGCGCTGCGTATCGCATTCACCGAACTGGTTGCTTGGATTCACGAAGACTACGGGCTTTCGGATTTGGATGGCTACGAATTGCTAGGCAAGGTTGCGAAGATTCACCTGACCGAGATGGTGGATCCAAACTACGTGGTGGTAGCGTCGGTTGAAAAGAAGTACTTGCCGCCGAGAAAGAAGTAAAGATGGCCTGCCAGGCATGTGTGCTCTCCGGCCCAACCGGTCTCCGATCGTGGGGGATCAGACCTTGGTCCGGCACGCGCCCTTGACACTAGGATAGGGCGGGCGAGAAGCTTAGGGTGACATCGTTTACAGGGCGCTTGTGGTGGACCCTGCAACTGCTGTGGGTCCGAGCGAAATTTCACGGGCAGATCATCGGTTCCCTGATTGTCCCAGATCGCGGCTAACGGTAAGCAGAAGTTCTTCATGGATCCTCGCCCTATTCGCGATACCACGGTTCGCCACGACCTGAATTCCGGCGAGCAGACTCGGCCCCCTTCTTCGCAAGGTGCCTGGCCGGGAACCCGTTCAGACGCGGAGCAAGCGTCGAGCGCAGAGATGCGTTTTCCGGGCGAGGATGGTGGCAGGTCGCTGGCAGAGATGGCGCAACGGGACCTCGTCGCTACCCTGCAACTCCTGGCGGAAAGAGCTCAATACATAACGGGGGCCACCGGGTCGGCGATCGCATTGCGGGATGCCGGACAGATGGTGTGCCGGGCCAGTGCGGGACCTTCGGCCCCAGAAGTAGGTGCGCAGCTGCAGGTCAACTCCGGCCTCTCCGGCGAGAGCGTACGCACGAAACAGACCCTACGCTGCGACGACGCCGCCACCGACCCACGGGTAAACCGCGAGAGCTGCGAAGCATTGGGGATTGCCTCGGTCGTAGTCATGCCCCTGGTGCAAGGCGAAGAAGTGATCGGTGTTTTCGAACTTTTCTCCGACAAAGCTAACGTTTTCGACGCCCGCGACATCACGGCGCTAGAGCGAATGGGCGCGATGGTATTCACTGCCCTGGAGCAGGCCGTGGCGGCACCGTCTTCTGGGCCAGAGGTGCAACACTCGACCACTCCTGCGGAGGAGGCTGCCGGCGATCTGGAAGCACGCGATGAATTGCGGCCAACGTCTCCTGCGGGCGCAGGCGGCGTCGCGTTCCATATGCGAGCACCAGTTGCCGATCCAGCCAGCCATCCGTCGTCCTTGGAAACTCGACCATCCCCTAAAGGCCTGGATTCCGAGGATGTCCTCGACGTCGCGCCGGTAAGTGGCCCCGCTGTGATGCCCGAGAGCGCGATCGAGGACCCCGTGCTCACGGATTCGCACGAACTGACGCACCAGGTACGGCCGAGAGGTGCAACTCCTGTCGAGATCGAAAACCAAGATCCCCAGCTTGGGGCTAAGCCGGAGCCGGCAGCTAGGCATCCCGCTCGCAGCGCAGTGGTCAATCTGCGGAAGTGCGAGGGGTGCGGCTTCCCCGTTTCGGAGGGAAGACGACTCTGCCTGGATTGCGAAAAGAAGCGAACTCGCGTTATGGAGGCGCCTGCCAGGAGCGCGGATCACCCTGTCAGCGCTGCCAATCTCGAGATTACAGAGATCAATCGCTCCCCAATCGATCCTCCGGTCCAGCAGGAGATCCCGCTTTTCCTGGGCGAGCAAGCGCAGGAGGCCTCCTGGCTTTCGAGTCACAAGTACATGGTAGGAGCGATCGCAGTGGTGGCTGCAGGAATTGTTGCCCTCCTGTTTGCGCGCTAGCTCGCGATCTTTACTTTGCCTTGCAAGTGCTGTTCCTGCCGAGATTTGCGGTGCAAAGTTTTACACAGTTTTCGCTTCGCCCTTGGAACCTTCTAGGTGCTTGACAAACAATCGCAGCCTGCTAAAGTTCGAATTATTGCTCCACTCGAACCCCCACAGGTGCCACGATATGAAGAATGTGTACGAAGTGCTGAGACAAAAAGAGCTTGAGCTAGCCCGGCTGGAAAAGGAAGTCGAAGCGTTGCGGGTGGTGGCTCCGTTGCTCTCCCCGGAAGACAAGGAGATGGGGAACGAGCTTCCGAAGCCGACGCTGGCAGCACAGACAACGCAGCAACCGATCCGAATTCCACAAACTGCAGTCAACCAGAACCCGCAACCGGCGCGCGTCGCCGGGTGGGAAGACACGGCTAAACGCTGGCCGTAAGGTTGGGCTGACGGCAAATTCCAAAAACGAAGCGCTGACGGTCTGGGAAACCCCGGACCGTTTCACATTTTGGGTCCCCGACGCTGAAGGGGTTACGTTCGTACCCAAATTAGCAATTTTGCCGCAAATAAAGTGTTTATTTCCATTCGTCTCAGAGTGATATACTGCCGTTCAAACACCCCCTCGGATAACGCCATTATCCGTCGCGTTCTGGCCTTGGAACAAGTTGGGCGAGGTGTCTACCTTCTTCGCACGAGGCTCCCCCTATGAGCACGGCGGCAACCAGAGCTTTGCAAAATCTGCAACCCGCACGCCCACCACGGGTGGCGGCGCGCCGACGTCTCTCCGTACCTCTAAGCGTGACAGTGTTGCGTTCGGGCGTTCCCGACGACGTACCAGGGCGGGCGGTCGACCTATGCGAGGGAGGACTCAGCGCGATTCTGGCGGCGGAATTGTTGCCAGGCGAACTGGTCGGTGTGGAGTTTCAGCTTCCTCATGCGGGACCTGTGTTGGCCAAAGCGCGGGTCTGTTATCACACGCGGCTGCGCTACGGGCTGCAGTTTCTGGCCATTTCTTCTGAGCAGCGGGCGATGATCGAGTTTTGGACCCGGGATGCCAAGAAGGCGCCTGAGCGGCCTAAGGTCGAGAACACGGTCCAACCGGTCCAAGTTCGCCAAGAGCATACGGCCGTTCATGTGACGCCTCCTGCCTTCGCTCGGCAGATTCCGAAAGAGCAACAAGCTCGCGCCGCGCGCTACCAGAGGCGCAAAATCCTCATGCTGCTGATTGCTTCCGTGATCGTTGCGGCCGGCATGGGCTGGTGGCGTTGGGAACAGGCCTGGCAGGAATTGGAAGGACGCTTGCCCGGACACCGAGTGATTGCCGTGCAACCGCGCGCGCAGGTGCCCGCCGATGTGATGCAGCGCCTGCTGATCCATCGAGTGGATCCCATTCCTCCCGGGACGAAGATTACGGGAGATGTCGTGCTGGATGCCGTCATCGGCCGCAACGGCGCAGTGCTCAGTCTCAATCCAGTGAGCGGGCCCGACGTCTTGGTACGTGCTGCTGTGGATTCGGTGCAGTGGTGGAAGTACGACCCGTACCAGTTGAATGGCGAGCCGGTTGAAGTGGAAACCACTGTGACCGTGCAATTCCGTTAAGTGTCCGATCAGCTATAAAACCCGCTTTAGAAACTCAACAGCTGTTGGCCAGCCCCGGTTATTTCTGCGCGACCCGGCTCTTTCGAATCCCATCCAACATAATGAAACTGCTGATGGCAAAGCATCCGACGGCGCCTAAGGCTGTCACCTGGGAGAGGTTTGCGCTCAGGCGGAGGCGATCCGCAAACAGAGCGCAGACCGCGCACGCAATTCCTGCCACATTGAGCCAGCGCGGAGCCCGCACCGAGTTCGGACGCAGCCGGAGCTGGAGCAGCACCGCGACGAATCCGATGGCTGCCATAACGACGACCGCGAGTGGACTGTGGAAGGCGGAGCGACTGGCATAGAGCACCACCAGGGCGATGGCAAGAATGAGTAGGCCAGAGGCAATGACCGACCAGCGACGGGATGCGGCGGACGAGGCTTCGGGCAATCACCCTCCTGAGCGAACTCGCCTTCATTGTAGACAGACTGCAAGGGAGTTGCGAGTGTCTTTGCAGCAATGGTCCCGGATTGAGCGTTACTCCGACACCGCCGGAAGCCATTCGGCGACGCGCTGGTTCCCATCAGCAACCGCGTAGAGCACGAATTCGACTCGGGTGGAGATGCCCAGCTTGTCGAAAATGCGGAAAAGATATTTCTTGATGGTGTGTTCGCTTAGACCAAGTTCCAGAGCCACCTCGCGATTGGATAGGCCTTCGGCGACCAGCGCAACCACTTGCTCCTCCCGGGGCGTCGGCAAACTGGTGCCGCAGGTATTGACCGCTCGCAGCGAAGGCTTGAGGAACTGCTGACGAATGCGATGCTATTCGTGCTGCCCTGGGAGATTGAAGGGCGTTCGCTTGCCCTGCTCGAAGCCTTGGCAGCCGGACTGTGCGTGCTTACGAGTGACATCCCGGAAAACCGTGAGTTCGTGGATGGCGTGGGCTTCACGTTTAGGAAAAACGATGCGAAGGATCTGGAACGGATGCTGCGCTTGCGGATTGCCGACGGCGAGGTTCGGCGATCGGCGGGCCGCAATGCGAAACAACGCATTCAAGACGGATATCTGTGGCCGAACATTGCTCAGCAGGTCGAGCAAGTTTATCTGGAGATGATGGGCCGGAAGCAGGGGCCTCGTTCCGGTTCGACCGAAACTGCCCACCATTGCCCCGGGCCGAGGAAGCGCGGGCTTAGGAACAAAGAGAAAAGGACACACGTCCAGTCGGTCGTGTAGCCCAGGTTGGTACCTTCACAGCAGAAACTTTGAGGCGGGGCTTGAGATCCCGCCTTTTCCATTACAATCGAATTTCATTCAATCGCCCCGAAGATCTGCGGATCCCAGGTGGGTTGGTGGCGCTGCTGAGAGAAGTTCCAACCATCATGGAAAATACGATCCTGGTAACTGGTGGTGCAGGTTTCATCGGGTCCAATTTCATTTTGCAATGGATGGAGCAGGAGAGAACTCCGGTCGTCAATCTCGACAAGCTGACCTATGCGGGGAATCTGCGAAATCTGGAACGTGTGTCCACCGATCCTCGTTATCAGTTCGTGCTTGGCGACATCGGCGACCGGGAAATGATCGGCCGACTCCTGCAGAATCGCCGTCCCCGCGCCATCGTTCATTTTGCCGCCGAAAGCCACGTGGATCGTTCCATTCTCGGACCGGACGACTTCATCCGCACCAACGTGGGCGGTACGTTCAGTTTATTGGAATCGTCGCGCGCGTACTGGTCGGGGTTGAATGACGGGGAACGTCAGCGGTTCCGCTTTCTGCATGTCTCAACGGATGAGGTCTACGGTTCGCTGGGGCTCACAGATCCGCCATTCAGCGAGACCACCCCATACGCTCCGAACAGTCCGTATTCCGCCTCGAAGGCCGCTTCGGATCACCTGGTACGGGCCTACCATCACACCTACGGCCTGCCCATGCTCACGACCAACTGTTCGAACAACTATGGGCCATACCAGTTCCCTGAGAAGTTAATTCCGCTGGTGATCTTGAACGCGCGCAACGGTAAGCCTTTGCCGGTTTACGGGGACGGACTGAACGTGCGCGACTGGCTTTACGTGGGAGATCACTGTGACGCGATTCGTACTGTGCTCGCACGGGGAAGGCCGGGTGAGACGTACAACATCGGAGGATGGAACGAAAAGAAGAATCTCGAGATCGTCGAGACCGTCTGCACGTTGCTCGACGAATTGTGCCCGAAGGATCCGGTCGTTCCCCATCGCCAGCTAGTCACTTTTGTGAAGGACCGTCCTGGACACGATCGGCGATACGCGATCGACGCACGAAAGATTGAGCGCGAATTCCAGTGGCGACCCGCAGAAACTTTTGAAAGCGGGATTCGCAAGACGATCGCTTGGTATTTTGAAAACGATGACTGGATCAAGGAAGTCACGAGCGGCGTCTACCGGCACTGGATTGAGAAGCAGTATTCGAGTTAAGACGTCGAACGGGCGCGGGTATCGATACGTATTTCCAGGGGCTTGAACTACACATGTCCGACAGAACTCCAAGTGGTGCGTCGTACAAGGGGATTATCCTGGCTGGGGGATCGGGGACCCGGCTGTATCCCGTTACGCACGCAACCTGCAAGAGTCTCATCCCTATCTACAACAAGCCGATGATTTACTACCCGCTGTGCACGTTGATGCTGGCGGGAATCCGGGACATTCTGATCATCTCAACCCCGGAGGACACTCCGAAGTTCGGTCATCTCCTGAACGACGGGCGCCAGTTCGGGATCAAAATTCAGTACGCCGTCCAGCCGAAGCCCGAAGGCATTGCGCAAGCCTTCCTGGTGGGAGAACAGTTCATCGGTACAAGCCCTTGCGCTCTGGTTCTCGGGGATAACATTTTTTACGGACATGATCTCGCCAAAGACCTGCGAGAGGCCGGGCAGAAGACGAGCGGAGCCATCGTATTCGCGTACCGTGTGCACGATCCCGAGCGCTACGGAGTTGTGGAATTCGATCAGAGGGGGCGTGCGCTAAGCCTGGAGGAGAAACCGAAGCAACCCAAGTCGCGCTACGCGGTTACGGGACTCTATTTTTACGATAGCCAGGTAGTCAGCATTGCGAAGGCCCTGAAGCCGTCCGCTCGGGGCGAACTCGAGATCACTGATGTCAACAAAGCGTATCTGGAGCGCGGGCAATTGGAGGTCGTCGTCATGGGCCGAGGAATGGCCTGGCTCGATACCGGCACGCATGAGTCCCTCATGGACGCGGCTCTCTACATTCAAGCCATCGAGAAGCGCCAGGGACTCATGGTGGCATGTCCGGAGGAGATTGCTTTTCGTTCGGGTTATATCACTGCCGAACAACTCGAAACAACCGGCCGTTCGATGAAGAACGGTTACGGCGAATACCTGCTGCACCTGCTGCGAGAAAGAGTCTTCTGACATTGCTAAGGGCAATCAGGAAATGAACAAGATTCCCACGTCACTGGAGGATGTGTTTGTCCTGGAGCCGAAAGTTTTCGGCGATGCTCGCGGGTTCTTTCTCGAAAGCTACAACCAGCGAGTGATGGCCGAACTCGACATTCGCGCAAATTTTGTGCAAGACAATCACTCTTACTCGACGCGCAACGTGGTACGGGGCCTGCACTATCAGGTCCAGCATCCGCAGGGGAAGCTGATTCGGGTGATCGTGGGAGAGGTCCTGGACATCGTCGTTGACTTGCGTAGAAGCTCGCACACGTTTGGAAAATGGGAGGCGGTGCCTCTATCGGCGGAGAACAAGCGGATGCTCTGGATCCCTCCCGGCTTCGCCCATGGGTTCCGCGTGGTCTCCGACAGTGCGCACGTTCTCTACAAAGCGACCGATTTCTACGCACCAGAATCCGAGCGAACGCTGGCCTGGAACGACGCCGGCCTGAAGATAGACTGGCAACTCGACGGCGAACCTGTGGTGTCGGCCAAGGACCAGCGCGGCGTCCCCTTCCACGACGCCGAGAAGTTCGATTAGCCGGGAAACTCAATTCATGCGCGTCACGATTTTCGGTGCTGCCGGTCTGCTGGGGAACGCCCTCATGCGCGAATGGCGCGGCGATGAGCTATCAGGACTCGGCTCCCGCGATGCGGATATTCGCTCCCAGGAACAGGTCCGGCACGCAATTCGGCAGCATCGGCCGGACTGGATCGTCCTGGCCGCGGGGTACACAGATGTGGACGGCTGCGAAACGAATCGCGACCTGGCGCTCGATGTCAATTGCCAAGGCGCCGTTCACGTGGCTCAGGCGGCAGTCGAAAATGGCAGCAAGCTCTTGTTTCTCAGCACCGACTATGTATTTGACGGTGCCAAAACAAGTCCTTATGAGATCGACGATCCAATTGCTCCGCAGAGTGTTTACGGACGATCGAAGGCCGAAGCCGAAGCAAAAATCCGCCAAGTGCTTCCCACGTGCTGCATCCTCCGCACTTCGTGGGTTTTTGGGGTGGGAGGCAAATGTTTTCCGGATACGATTTTGAAGCTGGCCGCTACTCGCAAGGAACTGGATGTGGTCGATGACCAGCGGGGATGTCCGACCTACACCATTGATCTCGCCCGCGTAATCATCCAGCTGTGTCGCAATGGAGCGACCGGCACGGTGCACGCCACCAACAGCGGCGAATGCACCTGGTTTGATTTCGCATCGGAAATTGTTCGCGGGGCAGGGCTGGAGACGCAGGTTCGACCAACTTCCAGTGACAAATTCATCCGACCAGCCAAGCGTCCAAGCTACTCCGTTCTGTCGTCCGCCAGTTTGCAGCAATATGGAATTGTGGTGCCGCCCTGGCAGGATGCTGCGAAGCGCTACCTCAAAGAGCGACGGCTCTCCTCTTGAGCACTCTTCCCTTCGCTGTGCGAACCAAATCGGGTAATTCCTGAAACATTGACTTGCCCCGATAATGGCGGCTTATTGTTCTGCAATGTAGCGATAGCTCGGGGAGACCATGCCAGATCCGCCGCTGAAAGACGCTCACCAGTCGCTCGATATCCAACCAGAGTCAAAAAAGCCGGAACGGCGGACGCCAGCGCGCAGTGAAAGCGTCTTGGGCCAGATCGAAGACGCAACCTACGCGGCCCTGCGCAAACACGAGAAGCAGTCGGCCTGATTCCCGAATACGCGCCGGCGTTCGCAGCCAAATCAGAGAATTCGCTCGTGGCGATACCCGGCAGTTCCGAGCGCCTCCAGAATGCGCTGGATCTGATCTTTACCGCGCGTTTCGAGTGTGATGTCGATTAAGGTATCGCCCAGATTGACGCCATAGTAGGCGCGATCGAATTGCAACTCGACGATGTTGGCATGATGCCCCGCAATGATCTTGGTGAGCTGATGGAGCGATCCCGGGCGATCGGAGAGGTGGATTTGAAGCCGCACCAGGCGGGCGTCTTTAACGAGACCCCGCTCGATGATGCGGGATAGTAACGTAACGTCGATATTTCCACCGCACACCAGCGCCACGGTTTTCTTGTTCTTCAGCTTTGTTTTGCGGTGAAGAAGAGCCGCTACCGCAGCCGCACCCGCCCCTTCCGCTAGTGTTTTCTCACGTTCCAGGAGGGTGAGAATTCCGCTGGCGATCTCCTCTTCCTCGACAGCCACTACTTCATCGACATACTTCTCGATCAATTGGAGCGTTCGCTCTCCGGCCCGCCGTACCGCGATGCCATCCGCGATGGTGGGATTGATATCGATGGTGGTCGTGTGGTGAAGCTTCAAGGCTTCCAGCATGGACGGCATGCGTGAAGCTTGCACTCCCACCACCCGGACAGCCGGTTTTGTCTCTTTTACCGCGCAAGCGATGCCGCTGATGAGGCCGCCACCGCCTATGGGTACGACTACGGCCTCCAGGTCTGGCAACTGCTCGAGCAGCTCCAGGCCAATCGTTCCCTGTCCTGCAATCACGGCTGGGTCATCAAACGGGTGAATAAACGTCAGCTGTTCCTTCTCGGCCAGGCGCCGCGCTTCCTCACAAGCCTCGTCGTAGCCATCACCGTGCAGAACGACATGGGCGCCATAGCCCTTGGTGGCATTAACCTTGACCAGCGGAGTCATGACGGGCATGACGATTTTCGCGGTGATACCATTGTTCTTGGCATGGAAAGCGACGCCCTGAGCATGATTGCCGGCGCTCGCGGCGATGACCCCGCGTTTCTTCTCGTGCTCGCTCAGCGTGAGAATCTTGTTGAGCGCCCCCCGTTCTTTGAACGCGCCCGTCCGTTGCAAATTCTCCAGCTTGAGGTAGACAGGCTGACCGCTGGTTTCCGAGACGCTGGGGGAAAAAGGGCATGGCGAAAAATAGATGGAGCCGTGAATTCGTTTGTAGGCTTCGCGCACGGTTGTGAGAGTTACTTCGGATTTCGACATGTGTACCCCTTCATCGTGAGTAAGCCTTCGAATCGCCCTGCTCAGCGGGTTGGCCCCAACCGTCGTGCAAACAGAAAACCCACCTCGCCGAAACCTGCAGCGGGTGGGCTACGAGCTTTTCAAGATTGCGGGTCGATCAGCTCATGGTCTTACTCCCAACCGAGACAGGCGCGTACCCAATAATGCAAATGCTAATTCGCGGTGCTCGCTTTGAGGAGTTCATAAGTGCAGTCATACCCTTCGACAACGGCTGCCCGATGCTTCAGGAAACAATTGGCCGGGGAGAGAGGATTTGAACCTCCGACCCCTTGGTCCCGAAAAAGGGATTAATGCATCGTACTACACGTTTTCAATCTTTTACAGTGGTGCTTCAACCGTCTCATTCTTGCTCGATCACCTCATTCTGGGTTGTTGGTAAACCCTGGAATGGCAACCCTAACCAGGGGTTCAACCCGGATTGGCGATGACCTCTGCCCGGTCACGGCACTTTCGGCAAGTTTCGGGGATTGATTGGAACGACCGCAGAAACGAGGGCACGGAAGGAAGTTACCAGTAAAGAGCGGTTACAAAGGGGCGTAGGTCAGCTGGTTAGAACGCCTTGCCTGTCAGGCAGGAGGCCGCGGGTTTCGAGTCCCGTCGCTCCCGCCATTGGAACCGGGCGGCAGAGGGGAAGAATTGCTGGAATTGGTGCCGATTTAAACAGCAGCACCGCTGCCCCAATGGCAAAGATGGCCCCCTGTGCGCGGGAACGAGCCGCGTACGCCGATCCAGCCAGCGTTGCATACGCAGCGAACGGCAGCAGAACATGAAACAACCAGTCCTCAAACTGGGCCATGTATACGCTCTGCGTTCGCATACGCCGGGCCACGATGATCTCGTACACGATCCCAGTGAGGCCCAGTAACCCCCAAAGAACTGCGGCGCTGGTGACTCCGCGCCACGGAGCGCTTACGATTGCCGAGAGCAGCAAAACAGCTCCGAAGTGAACGATAGTGGGGGTCGCAAACGCGTCGCCGGCCTGCGCCTGACCCGTTACCATCAGCCTATCAGCAATGAGCATTATCACGACGAACTGCAATCCAATGAGGGCGCCGGCGGACGACCCGACGATGGGGTAGAAGTTCTCCCAGTTGAACGCCGCGCATGCGCGATATCTCGGGGTCCGGCGCCTACTGCTAATCGGACGGCTGGACGAGGCGGAGCGTATGCTCGCCGAACTCGACCCCACGCCTTTCCCGCCCGCATCGAGGACCGCCCACGAGCTCGTGGTTGCGGGGATCGCGATGCGGCGCCTCTGGACCAACGCCGCGCGCGCTGCGCTGGCCCGGGCCGAGCACGCCGCACACCACGCGCGTATCCCTGCTCTGACGGCGGAGGTCGAAAGCGTATCCCGCGTCCTGAATACGCCCGCGGCGCGCCTTGTTGCGCGTGGCCAGGAGCGACTCCTCTTGCTCGAAGACGTCGAAACGTTGCTGGCATCGAAAGCGCTCGTCGTGGACGCATGCCGGCATGTCGTGCGTGACGCACGCACCGTCATTTCGCTCGCAACACGTCCGGTATTGTTCGCCCTCGCACGCTCGCTAGGCGAGGCGTGGCCCGGAGACGTGCCGAGGGACCTGCTCCTGGCGCGGGCATTCGGAGCAAGGTTCACCGATGAGTCGCATCGCGCGCGGCTGCGCGTCGAAATCGGGCGTCTCCGCGGGATGCTTCAGAGGCTGGCCGGCATCAACGCCACGCAGCGAGGGTTTGCACTTGCGCCGCGCGGCGCACGTGAGGTCGTCGTGCTGGCGCGGCCCGTCGAAAAGGAGCATGCGGCTGTGCTCGCCTTCCTCGCCGACGGTGAGTCGTGGTCGAGCTCGGCCCTGGCGCTAGCGCTTGGGGCCAGCCAGCGCATCGTGCAGCGGGCACTCGACTCGCTCGCAGCAGCAGGCAAGGTGCAGTGGTTTGGTCAAGCGCGAGCCCGTCATTGGATAACCCCGCCTGTGCCGGGATTCACGACGATCTTGTTACTCCCCGCTCCACTGCCGGCCGACTAGGATGGAAGCATGAATCGATCAACCGCCGAAATCGTCCGTGAGTACGGCCCCTTTCCGGGTGCCGACAGAGTGAATGGGGTCACGTATGACGGTCAGCACGTCTGGTTTGCTTCCGGAGACAAGCTGAACGCCTTCGACCCGTCCAGCGGGAAGATGCTGCGCTCGATTGATGTCGCTGCGCATGCAGGAACGGCATTCGACGGCCAGCACCTGTTTCAGATCGCCGAAGATCGCATCCATAAGATCGATCCCAAGTCCGGCCGTGTGCTCGCCACGATCCCCGCGCCCGGCGGCGGCGGTGACTCGGGGCTCGCGTGGGCCGAAGGTACGCTCTGGGTCGGGCAGTATCGGAACCGGAAGATCCATCAAGTCGATCCCGACACAGGAGAGATTCTTCGCACCATCGAGTCCAACCGCTTCGTCACCGGGGTCACCTGGGTCGATGGAGAGCTGTGGCACGCCACCCGGGAAGGTGACGAGAGTGATTTGAGGCGAATCGATCCTCGAACCGGAGAAGTTCTTGAGAGCGTCGAGATGCCACGCGGGGTTGACGTTTCCGGGCTTGAGTCTGATGGCGGCGATCAGTTCTTCTGCGGAGGAGGAAAGAGCGGGAAGGTCAGGGCGGTCCGGCGGCCTCGGCGAGGCGCCGCGAGAGGCAGAGGATCTAAGATTCCCGTCGACTCCACGAACAAGTAATCGAAGCGGCTGCCCATGGGCTCGCAATTCGGGAATGGTCGGCCAGATTTTTATGGTCCGGTTATGGTCCAGCAATTGTTTCTCAACGCGCTAAGAACGCTTAGTTAGGGAGCCATCCGTGTCACGTGTTTTCTGTTAGTTACGGGCAAACGCTTGGCTGTCATGGCACTTTCGGGAAGTTTCGGGAATGACTGGAACAGCCGCAGAACGAGGGGCACGGAGGGAATTACGAGTGATGTAGCGGCCCGATCTTTGAAGTCGACACCGCGATCTGCCCTTCGCCCGGAACTCCGCGAAGCCCTTGTTCAATTCATCTCAGCGTTCATCACGAATGGACCTCGCGCTGCCACCGATTCGCGCAGCGGTTGCTCGGCGGAGCAAAGCGGCCACCGCAACAGTTCTCTCCCTTGGGACCATGCAGGTGAGCCTGGTAATGCCATTTCGGTGAGTGACGACATATGGGATGACCTGTAGCGGTCGCTAGTAACATGGTCTCCAATCTGCCAAGGTTGGGTCGCTCAGGCTATCCGGCGATAAAGCAAAATGAGCGCTACACAGCCTACCGATAGAGTCATCAAGCTGACATCATGAGAACGGAACTGTCGCCTTCACCCTTATTTCGCAACTTGAATCCGGGTCAAGATAGCGAACGGCGGCGGACATCTCTCCATCCGTAAGCTCTTCGACGTTACATTTGGAGTCGTGTTTTCTCGGCATCAGACGTTCCAATTAACCGACTGGGATTCGCAAACTTCACGAGAAGAAATGACGATTTGCTTGCCGATTCGTCTTAGCCCAGGCGCGGTAGGGTGTCGGCAATTGCGCAGTCGTGCGTACCTTCTATGGCAAGTAATAACGAAAGGAAGTCATGACCATGTTTTCGTTGCCTCTCGGCTGCAGGCCACCCAATCCAGCCCACGTACTTCTTTGGATATACGAATAGGACATGCCCAGAGCCACAGTTCCTGCGGGTCCTTTATAAAAGCGGTACCAGTACCCGGGTTCAACCTGCCACAAGGTGCGGTTCTGAGCCTGGCAGGGTTGTGTCGCGGCAGGAACCTCTAATTGACATCCAGAATTGTTGTTCAGAGGGGAACCGTAACCGACTGGGAGGCCGGCGGTGTTCACATACGCGGCGCGACTATAATATTCATTCCCTCCGTACAGATAAAGATCCCAGCGCGATCCCGGATGGGCCTCCAGACCAATCATGGTGTGCAGAGTGCGAATCGGAACGATCGTTCCGTCGGTTCTCAAGGTGACATCTGCGCCTAAACCAGAAGCGTAGCGCCCAATACCCGTGCCTGCCAGACCCTCTGCTATGACGTCCAGCTTCTTCGTTACCGGCAGCACAGCTGCGATACCGCCGCCGCCGCCGGCAGTGTAGTTGTTGCGGCCATTCACGCGATCACGGAAGAATCGGCCGAGCGCCTTGATCTCGTAGTGACCCCAGCCTGGTTCGAAGACTACCTTTCCGACTAAGTCAGGTGCCAGGTCGGTCGAAATACCATTAGCACCCGGTGTGTTGAACAGCGTGAAGGCGCTGCCGGGACTGGTCGCATTGGGGCTGTTGTTGAAGCCGAAAATATTCGGGGGAGGATTGGTAACGCTGAGTGTGGTTTCCGGGTTCTCGACCGACACTGCCGTCCACACCTTGTCGCTAAAGTTCTTGGTGGCGCGGATCGACCACTGCCGCGCCCAGTTGTATCCCACAACGTACTGCAAGTCGATGGTATTTGGCACCCACTCCTGGCGAAGAGCCAACCCTTTTCGATTTGTGGCTAACAGGCTCCACATCTGTCCACCGGAAACGGAAAACCCGTTGTTAAACTCCACCTGCCCCCACAGCTGGCGTGAGCGCGGCTGGAAACTGTTGCTCTCGATTTCATTCGCTGTGGGCGCTGCCCCTTCAAAGTCGAATTCAGCGTAACCTGAAGCCTTCCAATTATTTATCTTGCTCTCGACGAGAAGAGAGAAGCGAGTTTCACGTCCGGTGCCGCGAAACTCACTCAGGCCAGAGTTTGTGGTGCCAGAAAAAGGAATGCTGCCGAAGGTGCTGATCCCATCGGCGTTCTGGTTGTGCGTACGATAAATTCCCGTGGCATCCAGAAACCCACCTGGTGTGAGAGTGATTCCGCGGAAGGGAATGGCGAAGGGTTGATCTGAATTCGACGCGCTGCTGGTCGTGCTCTCGACAGCAGCCATTGATCTCGCGACTTGCTTCCCAGCGTTCTCTCCCGCCGCTTGCACTGACGTGTCGCGGGTTCCTCCACTCTGAAGCTGATTGACCTGCTGCTGTAAGTGCTGGATCGCGTCAAGGAGCTGTTGAATACGCTCGTGTTCCGTTTGTAATTGCGATTTCAGCTCTGTTAGTTCCAGTTGATTTGTCGTCGCATCCTGCGCCATAACTGTGGCTGCGATAGAAAGCGTAAGAGAAAGCAGAATGACCCTGGTCATCGAAAACTTCTCCAATCTTTGCCCTTACGCCCCAGTCGCCTAAGGCGATACCGCATGTTCGTCTGCAACGCAACCTGCCAATCGAGGATGGCATTCACTGGTTCGCGATGGCCTACCGCCGATACATCAATTCGAGCGCCCAGCCGTGAACGCATCGCTATTTGGACGGTTGCGGCCCAAAGCCACTACGAGATACGGACTCGTCTTGGTCTAGTGTATGGGCGCTCTGCTTGTTGAATTAATTTCACCTATATCCCCAAAGTATTAGCCTTAAGACCACAACCTCGTTCGCAGGGTAAGTCGCGCACCGGGAGCTTACCCCTCCACCACCACGTCGGCTTCAAACGCCAACACATATGCAAGCGGATTGCCAGGCCCAATAACGCATAGAGCGTCAAGCTCCGCGATGTTAGGGAGGAAAGAGCACTGAGTGTTAAATTGTTTGACCTTATGTTGACACCTGCGTCGAGTGGCCGCCATCATCTTGCACTTATGTCGCTAGATCCTTGACCGTCATCGTCGCCCGATCGGACAACTGAAACCGATTTTTGCGTTGGAGTCGTTTCGCGGCTTCGTCATGGTGATGTTTCAAGACTGCAAACCTGAACCCTTCTCCGAATCGCCTTGCCGAGTGAACTCCGCGTGGGTATTTCTTCGTTGAAGACTGCGGACGGCAGACTGATTTTCAAACAACAATTGAGCCATTTCCAACTCTCCAGAGCGCCGCCGAAGGGTTGTCTCAGTGGACACCAGAACGATAACGATTAAATAAAGACAGACTTGGCGAGATTGAGCCGAAGATAGAAGCAGACACGGGTCAGCAATAAGAGGGGCAAAAGCCGCCGGAGAAGTATTGAGCGCGAGAATCTGTGAAAGTTCCGCAAACGTCACGCGGAGAAAAGGTTTCTCCCGAAGAATGTTCTCAGCACTGTCGTAGCTCACTGCAAATGTCACTCGCTGGCTTTCGAATCCCAATCAGGACAACTCAATCATCCCCATAGTGCGGAACACGAAATCCGCCTCTAGAGATACGGATATCCGCTGCATTCGGCAGGCGGTTCTCGTAGACGCTGCAAAGGTTATCTTTCAGGAAAGGGCAGGGGGCTGACCGAGAAACTGGTGCACCCAATTTTTTCCCGCCCAGGCCAGCGGCTTGTCTTCGTCGATGGTACGCAACCGTGCCAGAAGATCACGGATCTCGATGGGACGCTGGTTGATTCTGCCCCGCTACACGCAACCGGAAAAGGACACCAAAATCACTTCTGCAAAAACTCAAACTGCAGTTGCCCACTCAGCCGCCGCCACGGATCACTGCCCATCCTGCGGCTCTCGAACCTGCCTCCTAGCCAACCGCTACCAGGGGTTTTGTAGTGAAGACCTTTCAGTAGCCTTCATTGCATTTAAAGCACTTGCCAGGCTAAATTGCCTCGAACTGCGAAAGTTGGGCTAGTACTGCCCTTCAGCGCTCGAATGGAACGAATCGGTTGCCTATCCGGCCCTGCGTAGCAAAAGATGCAGCATGCCGTCACCTCCAAATGAGACAGTCCGCACATTTCGATCATGAACGCGCAAACTTTAGAAGTGGCTGGATGTCCCCATGATCGGCCGCTCTGATCGCCTCCAAATACTTCGTCCGTGCCTCACCTCCTCTGATCAGATTGGCAGAGCCCCAACTGAATGCAGGACGGCGAAGCTTGACTAGGAGTATGTCCGCGACCAGCCGAGCGTGCCTGCCGTTGCCGTTTGGAAAGAGGTGAATGAACGTGAGCCTATGGTGAAAGCGAACGGCTATTTCATCGGGAGAATAGGTGTTGTTTTCGATCCAATAGCGCACGTCACGGTACAGCGCCATGAACCGTTCTCGAAATTCGTGGACTGGAACTCCGATGTTCTTCTCGGTGCGTCGATACTCACCGGCCCACTTCCACGTTTGATCGAACATCCTTTTGTGCAACTTTCGGACGTATTCATCAGTAGGGATATCACCGGGGCTCGTGCGATCTTCGAGAGCCCACGCTCTCGCCTGCAGAATGTTCTCGCGTTCCCACTCGTTTAATTCTTCCTTGGTTGCCAAACTCGGAATGAGGTCAGCAAGCTCTTCAGACGAGAGAGGAGTATTGCCGTCGCTGGTTGTTACAAGTTTCGTCATCTCTTCCCGGCTTTCTTCAGTATCCGTCTGGTTTCTTCCTCGATTTTGTTCTCGATTCCACCAACAGCCTGGTCTTCTAACGCCATGCTATGCTCGACGGCACGGACGTTTTCCGCTGCCTTAGTTCTCGCGCCTTGTTCCGCCAGGTCCTGAATGCTTCCGCTCTTTGGCACGAGGGCATAAAGAAGCTGACAGCCGAGAGCATCCGCCGCGTCGCGAAGGCTCGCCAAGGTAATCCGATATTCAGCTTCGGATTTCTCGAGTTTTGTGGCCAGTGTGGGGGTCTTTTTCAGTCGGCTTGCCATTTCCCGCAGACTGATTCCGCTCGCTTCGCGGATGGCGCGGAGCCAACCTTTCGGAGGGCGTTGGGAGTCCTTTGCCGCATCGAACGGTTCTAAAGCTCTCGCCAGCTGCTTGACTCTCAACCTTCTGAATTCGGGTCTCATGTTTTTTCTCCGATCCAAGCTGCAACCTGTAGGTGTACGGGACCGCGTGGAATGGAAACCCATAGGTTAATATATCTAGCATAATGAACACCTATAGATTAGCACATGTCCGATATATGTGCACCCATAGGTGTACGTAATGTCGGCGACAGTCAGGACTCCTGAAGGGCAGCTTTGATTCGATCTTGGAGGGGCTTGAGATCTCCTTGGTCGGCCGCCGCTAGCGCCGCATAGTAAGCTTGTGCAGCCTCAACAAACTCTCGACCGATACCCCTCATTCAGCAGCTCTCTGGCTGCTTGATCCGTGATTGATCTGGCGACCCGGCCATTAGCATCCATGAATGGATGAATTGTCAGGAAATCGGGCCGCAGCACGAAAATCAGAAGAGCGACCGAGCCTCGAATCACTCCGGCCACGAAGAAGAAAAGCCTGATCACTGAAACTGTGCGATCGAACAACATCGCGGACAAGAAGCTCACCGCGAGGGTTTCTTGCAAGTAATTGAAACAACGGGGCTACCTGCGGTTGTCGTGTCGGCCTGCAAAAGCTGGCTAAGTCCAATTGACATGTACGGTATTTTCTTGCACAGCCCGTGTTCATGGCATACTGCCCATATTGGCGCTGACGCTTCCGGATCTGAGTAAGTTAGATCGAGAAGCGTTGCAGGCATTGCTGGTAGCGGAGCACCAGGAACGGGTTGCGACCCAACGCCGCCGAACGTGCCTTGCGAGCCGTGGCTCTCGGTTGCAAAAATTATTTGTTTGCCGGATCCGATGCCGGCGGAGAGTGGGCCGCTCGCATCTACAGTCTGATCGGCTCGGCGAAACTCAACGGAATGGATCCCGAAGCGTATCTGACAGAAGGTCCTGATGCGCATCGCCGATCATCCCATCAACCGCATCGAAGAGCTTCTGCAATGGAATCTCGCCGCCAGCGTGCTACCCGCAAGCGAAGCCGCGTAGACCAAGAGGCCATCGTGAACAATTCCACAGCTGTTTCTTCGGCTTTGCCCAACATCGAAGAACTGCTCGCCGTCCAGAGGTTGCGCTGACACTCGTCATGGACATTCACGAGCTGCTTGCACGTCTGGACCAGCACCAGGGTTCCTTTCCCAAAGATCTGGTTGAGGAAGCCGTCGCGCGGCGGGAGGAAGTAACCCTCCGATTCCTGGAGATTCTCGAGGACCTCGACAGGAACCCTGAACCTTGGCTGGCGGATGACGGACGGATGATTCACATCTACGCCCTGTACGGGCTGGCACTGTTCCGGGAAACCCGTGCCTATCCGCTGCTAGTGCGAATCTTCTCTCGTCCTGGTGAGTTTCCGTTTGAGTTAACGGGTGATGTGGTGACTCAAGACCTAGGCAGAATCCTGGCGTCGGTTTCTGGCGGAGACGTCAGTGGCTTGATCGCCCTGATCGAGAACGAGCAAGGAAACGAATGGGTCCGTTCGGCCGCCATGGACAGCATGGTAGCGCTGGTGGCTACCGGCCAGCGTACTCGCGAGGAAGCCATGGCGTACTTTCTTCAGTTATTTCACAAGCTGGAGCGAAAGCCGGGTGCGCAGTGGGATGGCTTGGCACATGTTTGCGCTGACCTGTGGCCGCAGGAAGCGATGGAGGAACTTGGCCGCGCCTATGCAGACGGCTTGGTGGACACGGGCAGCATCGACTGGCAGGACATTGAACAGGCTTTGGCGCTTGGTCAGGGCGCGCTATCGCGATCCCTTGATCTCCGGTTTAGCCAAGAACATGGGCTGGATGCAGTGCTTTCACCACGAGCCGCGGGAATACGAAGGGGAACAAGACTCTGACGAAAACCTGCTGGAGTCAGCGTCGAGCGAGTACACGATTGCGCCCATCCGTCGCACCACACCCAAGATCGGGCGCAATGAGCCTTGTCCCTGCGGCAGCGGCCAAAAATTCAAAAAATGCTGCGCACCCCGCTAAGCACGCCCAACTTTGTTCTTCCACTCGGCATCTCACTGACGATCAACCGCTGATCCTTGCCGCTAGCGTCCCCACTTCACGCCCCTGTGGATACTTACAATTCACCGCGTGTCAACCCGGTCCACTTCGGACGCTTACTTGTTATGAAGCGGCCAATCTCTTGCACGTTTCACGCGTTACGCCAGAGCGCCGTGTAATCTCGGACTGACCGTTGCCATTGCTACGCAACGCGCGAATTAATTCCGGATCTGCAGCGATCCTCGGCCTTCGGAGCGTCCCGTCCTCACGGAGACGAGGATTTGAGCCTCCGACCCCTGGTCCCGAAGCAACAACAGAAACGGCTCCAATGGGCAGAACAGGGTTGGGAGTCCTTTCCCTGGCCATCGGGGTAAGGTGAATTTTAACTTGATGCTTAACAAAACCCTGTGTCGTCCCGCGCATCAAAATTGCACCCCGTGAGAGACATGTTTGAACCCCGACAGACCGATTCGCCCCACCTGCAAAGCCTTGAAACGGCGGGATCTGTTCGCCCTCAACCGTTAATAAGAACTCAGTGCACTCAGGCTGTGTACCCGAAATTGGAACCACTCGTTCAGCGACTGTTTCGAAAAATACGTACGAGCGACGTTTGCTTCTCCGCCATGGTATATGCGTTCAAAACGCTGCAAAAGTTGGGCTTATCGGTCGGTCCCAATCACTTCTACTGGCCGGTGCCCGACCTGGCCGACTTGGAACGTCAATGCTGGCCTGCTGGTGTCCTGAACTCAGAACTGGACCTTCGGTTGCCCGACCAGTTGAAGTTCCTGCACGAAGTTGCCGCGAAATACAAAGCAGAGTGGACTTTTCCAGACCGACCGGATGCCGGGTCTCGCTATCACTACAACAATGGTTTCTTTGAGGTGGTTGACGCGGAGATCGCCTACTGCTTTGTCCGTCACTTTAAACCCTCTCGAATCATCGAAGTTGGAGGCGGTTTCAGCACACGTCTCCTGACCGAAGCTCTGCACGCTAACTTCGAACAGGACGGAATCGAGGGCGAGCTGATGACCATCGACCCGGCTGGGCTAGATTCTCCAACGAGCACATTTCCGAACATTTTCACTCAGCTTATTCAGAAGCCAGTGCAGGAGCTTGATTTGAAATTGTTTTCGTCACTTGAAGAAAACGACATTCTCTTCCTCGATTCGAGTCATGTAGTCAGTGTAGGTAGCGACGTGGTCTACGAATACCTTGAGGTTATTCCCCGTTTGAAAAAAGGCGTGCTGATCCATGCTCACGACATTTTTCTCCCGTTTGATTATCCGCAAGCGTTGGTGGACAACCTATCGTTCTGGACCGAGCAGTACCTGCTGCTCGCCTTCCTGAGCTTCAATCCATGTTTCGAAATGCTATGGGGCAGCAGCGGCATGCAAACCTTCCACGCCGACCTGCTCGGGAGGATGTTCCCACGCTGGAAAGACAGCTATCGAAATCTGCCGAAGGCGACCCGCCGCTTCGTTCCAAGTCTCGACGGAGAGAGAATCTGGCCATCAAGCTTCTGGATGCGGCGAATTTCCTGAGAGGTCAAGTTTTTTCTTGCCAAGCGACCAACCAAAGCCAAACTCCTCCGTCTTACTGCGCACTGGACCTGTCGTAGGTTCTGGAGTACTTCAAGCAGTGCTACTTCGGCCTGCGAATCACTTGGGCGTGCGATAGCCCAGGCTACTGTGCGGTCGCTCGACTCCTGATGCAGTTAGAAATCTTCGTCCCAGCATCGGCCAAGTTCCGAAACCAGCTGGCGTTTAAACACTCATCTCGCAGTCGTCCATTGAAGCTCTCCACGTGGCCGTTCTGCATTGGCCGTCCCGGCTGAATGTGGATCAACCTGGATTTTGTGCTCCTCGCACCAGCCCAAGAAATGCCGCGAGGTCGGCTCCGGCCCGCTGTCACAACGAATCGATTCCGGCATGCCGCGTTGCTCGATCGCTTGTTCTAGAGCGCGAGTCACGCGCTGACTCGACAAACTCGTATCTACCTCCAGCGTCAAACACTCGCGGGTGAATGCATCCACGATTTGGCCAGGATGCGGATCCCGCGGCCTGTCGCTAAGGCATCGCAGGCAAAGTCCAAGGCCCATTCCTGATTGGAGCGCAACAGCAGCCGTCCTTCGTTCGCCGGACGCACCAACCGTTTCCTCCTCAGTCGCCGAACCATCAGTCTTTCGTCCCGATACAGTCGGTAAATCTGCTGGGCACTGGCCGGCTGTCCACATTTGCTCAACAGCACATGCAAACGCCGGTATCCGTAACGCGGTTTCTGTCGCGCCACCTTTACCAACTCTGCTGGCAGTTGCGCGTTGCGGTCCGCTCGCGGCTCATGACGATAACTGCTGCGGTCTAGCCCCACGAGCCTGCAAGCCCGGCGTTCGGTCATGGCAAACTGCTCCATCGCAAACGCCGCGCCCGCCCTTAAGCCGGCAAGCTCCACCCGTTTTTTCGCACGGTGGCCTTCAGCGCTTCCTTGTCCAGGCTGAGGTCAGCCACCAAATGTTTCAACCGGCGGTTCTCATCTTCAAGACTTCTCAGCCGTTGCGCTTCGCCCACTTCCATCCCGCCGTACTTACTCTTCCAGCCATACAGCGTGGCTTCGCTCACACCGTGCTCGCGGGCCAACTCTGCCACCTTCCGTCCCGCCTCGTGCTCTTTCAGAATCCCGACGATCTGTTCTTCGCTGAATCGCGCTCTCTTCATGGCTCTAAGCTTCTCCTTCGTCGCTACCCCCGCGACGTGAGGTCCCCAATTCTAGCTGGTGGAGTTTCTTGAGGGCAGGTCATCTACTACCACTGCTACTCGCGTATTTCGGTTTCTTGGTATGGGTCTCATTCTGAGTGCTCCTTTCAACGCTGTTGTAAACCGGTTTCGTCGCGTTGGACGTGCGCACTCAAACAGCATGAGTTGTTTGTCCAAACATGAGACCTAAAGGCTAGCAAACTCAACCTCTTAGATTGGCGTGACGCGGATGTCCGGAGGGTTCATGAAGATGAAATAGCGCAGGAAAAGGCTTGGCGTTCCACGGGTCGCGCGAGGTTTTTGAAAAGAGACACACCGAATAAGATTGCTTAGGCGAAGAACCGTAAAAATCTCCTGTTCCAGACCGCTGCTAAGTTTCGGGACCGTCCTCCCGAGTCTTCTTGAGAGACCGTCAAAAAGATCTCTTGCGAGCACAAGAAGAAGTCACGCGGTGAGAAGCCTGGTGGGAATTGCTTTTGACATGAGCCCGAGGACTTCACCGTCCATAAAATCGTCTACAGTGATGGGATGGGAAAAACAGAAGTGAAATATAAATCACTGAAAATAACGGTGACCGATTCACGGCAAATCAGGTTGGCAGTCTGCGTCGCT
>WNFQ01000260.1_pt2 | contig 40948 bp, 60 predicted proteins | sample 5400171 | NCBI WGS metagenome assembly WNFQ01 (sample SAMN13153356, study PRJNA577476) | soil metagenome | isolation source: 20 cm soil under Madrone tree | place: USA:California | collected 2016-06-14
GCAAAGAAAATGTGTCAAGGAGAAGTCGAAACAATTGGGAACGTTCTTTGTGTGAATTGTATCCAGTCCCGCCGCCGTCCATTCATCGGCCGCGTTTGTGTTCAAGTTTCATTACCTGAGCGCGATACGTGGCGGGGAAGAAAAAACTAGCAGAGCAATAAGTTGCCCGGGTACGCTCGGGTGAGAGTATCCATCGCAGACGAGGACAACGGCAAGAAGTTACTCCGGGCGAAGGAAGTGAGAACCCGAACACGAATTCGAAGAACCGGTTCAACCGTAGCCGATGAGGAAGACGATGTCGATAGAGAACCGAAATTGACCGTGACTGCCGTGACTGCAAGCCGCCCGAGGCGAATACGAGTTTGGTGGCGACGACGTTGTAAGGAGCACCGGTACACGTTCACGAAGTAGAACTTAGAACTCACACCCGTCGAGCTGTCAGAGTGGACGGCACAAAGGAACTTGAAATCTATTTCCATACCCCCGTGCAGGGAAAAGCCAACTGGACGGAGTCACGGAGTTGACAAAAGCCATGAGCACGAAAAAAAAAAGATGAGCGAAATCTGCTGCGACAGCGAAAAGGGACAGACTGTGAAGAGAACAAATCGACTCATGAAAACTGCCACTGGCGACGACAACCTGGCAAAGAGCGCGGGTAAATGTCCACGGATCACGGCTCAGAGGCAAAAGGTGTGAAGACATCAACGTCGACCATTAGGGAATGTTCCTTTGTATCCAGCCCCATCGTCCGATCAGATGCGTTGTTTGTGTTCGAAGGGTTATATTATAGCGGTATCAATAGATCCAAGGAGATGTGATGGGTGTCTATACTGTAATTACCATGGGGACGTCTCACCGAACGCCCGAGAGACAAAGACGATGTCTGATGCTCCTCAGTCCAGGGAAATCTTTTAAGCGTTAAGACGGAAATAGTCCCGAGCTGAACTCGCCCTACGAAGATCCCTAGTTCTCGCGCCACTGATGCGTACATGCGGTACAACTGTGAACGTCAAAGCAGGTGTACGAACGGCGAATAAGAAGACCTGGGTTGTGACCACTCACCGATAAACTGCGAAGAGGAGGGGTAAGATTGACCGATAGAGAGCATTACTGGGGGGACTTACAAGTCGTCATGGGTTCGTCAGCGGATCTAATCTGCAACTGATAGAAGTAAGCGCGACCATTGTCGCATTTTGGGCAGGTTGCTTTTCGGGCTTGGTCAGCCGAAGTGAATCGAGAGGCATGTTTGTCAGGTCGAACACACCCGTTGTCGAATCAGCATGTTTCCATGCTTCGTCGCCACCCAGAACATCATCCACCTGTTTCCGGGTCATTTTGGTCCGGGATGTCATCTACAATGAACGATCAGAGAGTGAATGAGCAGCCGAGTAGACAGAAACATTTGACAACCTGCTTTCCTATCGGAAACTCGTACGCACAGGTGTTACAAGCCCATTTGTTGTATCCAGTCTGAGCAGAAATAACGAGGAGGTTCGCGCAAGTGGGACAGAACAACATGATCAAAGGCACGCATCGGGCCGGTGACCTCCGTACCAATACCAAGATCCTTTACGACGACCGACGACCACTACGCACCCGATGGACTCTTCGGCTAGCCTGGATGCCTCGGGGGATGCTCTAAGACTTCAGACGTTCCAGGTGCACGCATACGTTTCCCCTTCTCCTCTGAGTGCTGACATCGGTATAGGGCAAGTTCGATGTCAAGGACTTTGTAGGGGCTTTCTCAGAGAAACTCATAGCACAATCCAAAACGGATCCCGGACGTATGTGGAATAATTCTTTAATACCCACCTTAAGCTTACGGTTTTCATATTTTTCACGCAGCATTCAATCCAAAGCCATTCATCAGCACATTCGAGGCTGCAGTCGACCGTCTCATTGCGCTGCGGAAAGAAGTCCAAGCGAAGACCGAGCAGATGGAGAAGAGTGTCAGACTCGCTGAGAGGGAGTATTCCAAGAAGATGTCTGACCTTAACCGTGGATTTGAGGTGCGCTTGGATCGTCTCGGTGTCTACTGTAAGTCCTTCTGAAAAGCGACTAGGCGGTAGGGACATCGTTCGTGTCGATGGAAGCACGGATGAATGAAGTAGGTAGGACGGCTGGTCGTATTGGTGAGTTCTCTAAAACCATTCTCTCGTGGTGCTTGTCACTCACGTCTGCTTGTTTAGGCGAACAACTTGAAACTGTCCACCTTCAACGCCAGAGAGCTCAAGCAGCTTACGATTTAATCGACTACTACACGCAATTTTCCCGTGATGATACCTCGCGTATAGATAGCCTCAATAAGGACGGAAAGGATGGTCGGCGTCAGGTCGCAATACTACTCCGGCGGTTGGCTACTCTTGCGAGAGAAATAGATTTGCCTACCGCAGACAAGGTGGACTGTACTTCACTAATGTATGGACTGGCAACTGATATCTTAATAGACAAGAGAAACCATCGACAGATACTGTGAAAAGTTTGAGAAGGATATGCTCTACCTTTTCGACAGACACTATCGGAAGGGTGACCCAAGAATGATGCATGTGGGTCCCATTGTCGTTCCAGCAGACTGTCTCTAATAACATTCCTGCAGCACTGCGCGCAGACCTTACTTGACTTCAATGGTGGCTCCTCCTGTGTGCAAGTATACGTGAATCAGCATGACTTTTTCATCAATCGTGTTCAGAAGAACATGGAAAGCGATGACGTCGTTCTGTCTGTTTTTCGATGATCTCATGTGGTTGTGTTCTCATTTGCGAGTAGATGGCGCTCCCTGGCCGATCCTAGTACTATCCCCCCCAAAAGCGAGTCAAGTCTAACAGAGTTACTCCTCGAGATTCGAGCAACGGTTGGCCAAGAGGCCCAGATCGTGCAGGCTGTGTTTCCGAACCCTGCCCTGGTAATGCAAGTCTTCTTACAGCGGGTATTTGCTCAGTCGGTAATTGACCGCAAGTCATTACCAAGTTGCTGTATTAATCCGGTTATAGATCCAGCAACATATGGAGCAACTCCTCACCCGAGCTGGCAACATGTCGGATTTAGCATTTTTACGTGTCTTACAGCTGATCCACTCTCAGACATCCGTACTGATTGAGGACCTTAAAAGTTATGATGTGCCCTCTACAACGCCAAGATCCCCCGTACAAAATATCGGTCTCACACGTCCGTTGACAGGGCCCTCAGCAGGCCCTGGAGGCCCTGGCTCTACTGCCATCAGCTCCATATTAGAGACCGCCATGGAGGAGTTATTCGTTCCTTATACCGAAGGCCAGCGTTACCTGGAGCGCGAAAGCAAAAACATCACTGAACTTTATTCGAGATACCTGTCCGCCTTTATGCGATATCATGTAAATTACCTCACCATGCTCCCGCTACTATAACCAGTATTGACATTTGCTAACTCAGGAACGGGAAGAGAAGTTAATCAAGACAAAAGGTTCGATGTTGGATCGTATGATGAACGCTACGGCAACGTCTGGAGCCTCGACCTCCAAGGCTGCTGCCGCGATCATGCGATTCGGAGGGATCACTTCTGCGGAACGTTTTCAAGACAAGTTACCGGACGAGCAAGTCAGCGAGGAGGACGGGCTACTCGCTCTCAGCGTTGCCGAAACGATGCTAAAGTGGCACGCGGAAGCCATCGGAAGATGTGCCGAGTTGAGCCCGCCTAACGACGTGTAAGTGTTTCGCTACAACGCCCATATAACTCTTGTCGGACGCTCACGACCCGTGAAGTCCAAAACATACGTTTGCTCTATTTCGCGTTTTGTCTGAAGTGATTGCCGGAGGGTATATCGAAGTTGCGATCAACACGTAAGTTCTGTAACTTTAGATGTCAAACCACTTCACGTAGTCTTGCAATAGAGCGACAGCGCGTCTGGAAGCCATAGACCACACTAAAACTGAACCCAGCTTACAGGCGCTTTCCATACTCCATTTAGTTGATCTTATCTGTCATCTTTGGCAGCAGTATGTCAACACGGCGCTACTCCCCCTCGCCGCTAGTTCCGTTGTGGTTCGCCGCGAGATGGCAGTGTTTAATAGTCAAACAGTTAGCAAGATCGAGGGCGCTGCGAACGCGCTTATGCAGCGTTTGGTAGACGGTTAGTATTCGATCACAGTACGTTTCGTGTCCACTGTCTCATGGTAATGGTTAATAGCGCTCGTGGCCTGGATGGGCGCGCAGCTCACCAAACAGAAAAAGACCGACTTCAAACCCCGAAATGACGATGATTCGTTCGCACGTGTAAACACGGAGCCTTGCATCGGGTGTTGCGACATCCTGGAGAAAGTTGGCATTGCGGCGAAACAAAACTTAAGCGGCAAGAACCTGGAGGTGTTTTTGACGGAAGTCGGCGTAGCGTTCCATAGGTATGGGTTTCGTGATATCATATTGTATATCATCTAATCCCCGGTATTAGTCAATTACTGGAGCATCTCCGCAAATTCCCTGTAAGTGCCACAGGAGGTCTGATGCTCGCTAAGTATGTTTCAAATGTCCGGGCCCCGAATCGTCTGATTGCATCTTTCTTAGGGATCTCAAATCTTACCAAGATACGATTGCTACCTTTTCCATTCCAGCGCTCCACGAACGTTTCGAGTTCATAAGGCAACTAGGGAATATATTCCTGGTGCAACCGGAGATCCTAAAGTCGTACATCACGGAGAATTACCTGGGCAGGATTGAACCCAATCTATTGCGACCATATCTTGCACAGCGCATCGACTGGGGTCATGTAGAGAAACGTTTCTCGGACGACAGCGAGGAAGTTACCGGTGGCAAGACTAGCACGAAGGGTCTGCGTGACCGCTTCGGTATGGGCCGTCTGAGTATGATGATGAAAGACCTCGAAGGACTACGCTTCGGGGATAGTGTGCAAGCGCTGCCATCGGGATTTGCGCAGGCTTTTGGGCGTGGAGACAATTCCGCATAGTAGTTACTGTAGTAGACAGCAGTGTGTAATATTATTCGCCCTTAAAGACGGGTTTCCTTTTCTCTTTGAAGGCCTGCAAAGCTTCTTCACGGTCCTTGGTCTGCAGCAACGGCTCATATGCGGCTCTTTCAAAATCCAGACCTACAAATGCTCGACCACGATCGAAGCGAGGTCAGTGGGAACGACTTACCAGATTCTAAAGAGAGTTCCGGAGCCCGCGAGATAGCCAGCTTCGCCGATCGTAACGCCATAGGTGCTTGAGCAAGCCGAATTAAACGTCATGGTTGTCATGTGGGACAAGATGAACACACCATTCGCAGCAATTTCCTCTGCGAGAGACAACGCACGGTCGATGGCCGATATGCCTTTCTCGGATACGTAATCTATCAGTCCTGAGAATGGTAGGGTAGGCGTCGCACATCGAGGTATAGAAAAAGTGGAAAAAGGGACTCGTACCTAGCTCCTCAGCTTCAGCCGCTGTTAACGAGCGGCCGGTAAATATAAGGTCTTTTGCCTTGGACAATCCGAGGATGCGCGTAGCGCGTTGAGTGCCACCTGCACCCGGGATGATACCAAGTTTCGTCTCGGGGAGACCGATCTTCGAGACAGAATGGCCTGATCGGAGAGACTACATTAGAATTTCGATGACAATTCTAACGCTACATAGCAAAGAGCCATACCTCCTACACGCAAGTCGCATGCAAGAGCGAGCTCCAACCCGCCACCTAGAGCAGGTCCATCAATAGCCGCGATAGTGGGCATAGGGAGGCTCTCAAGTTTGCTGAGCGCAGTGCGCAAGTCGGCGAGGAACTTGGATACCTGGCCTTTGGTCATGGTACGACGTTCTGCCAGATCGGCGCCGGAGCAGAATGAACCCGGAGTGGAAGAGTTTAGGATGAGCACGCGGACAGAGTTGTCGAAGCGTACGGTGTCCAAGCAATCGGTGAGTTGCTGGGTTGTCCGTCATTGTTGAGAAAAATACCCCCTCTCTCGAGGGGGCGGGTAAGAATAAGAAAAGAAAAGGAGACACGGCACCTTGAGCAGTTGAAGAGAGATCGCGTTCTTTGCGTGCGGGCGGTTCAAGGACAGCGTGGTGACGCCTGGATGGGACCGCACGGACTGAAGAAAGGCCTCATGGGTGTTAACAGCAGAGAAGAACCTCCGGGTTGTGATTGGGTGCCGCTTGGCGGCTCTGAGGAGAGAAGTGTTGATGAATGACATGCGACTCGGAACAGCACAGCGCCTTGTCCGGAGTTGCCATCCCAGTGAAGGTGTTCAATCGGGTCACTCTATGAACCACTGACGGGATTCACAGTATGTGCTTGTGTACGCTATCCGGACTATCATCATCATCTGCCGACATATCTCGGCCACAAGTTTAATAACAAAGACTCGGACGCTCTCTAGAAGCATCCCAATGGCCCACGACGAGTCCGCTGAACTGCAACCGTTTAACTATCAGGTGGGCGGGCACAAGGGGATGCGGATCACAGGAGAGGGTGCTCTGATCATCAAAGCCGCCTTGTCCGTCGAGCTCCAGTTTTATCAGAACATCTTGGCAACTCCCGCCTTGTCCTCGTTACGCCCATGGGTCCCCACATACCTCGGTACCCTACGCCTGGAGGGCCAAAATACTCCCCAAGGCATTGTAGACGTCGAGGGTATTCCAGAGAGCGAGAAAGATGGGTGTTCTCGCCGTTAATTCGCTCGCTTGAAACCTTTGAAGACTGACATGCCTACGTAAATACAGATGATAGTTCTCGAAAACGTCGCGCACGGATTTCGAAAGCCAAATATCCTCGACGTAAAGCTAGGCACGGTACTCTACGATGAAGAGACACCACCGGAAAAAAGGGAGCGGATGGAGAAGAAAGCGAGAAATACCACTTCAGGGGAAGCAGGAATTCGTCTGACGGGCTTCCAGGTACGACAACTTCTAGCTCGATGGCTGCCCTGAACTCACTCACACGATACTGTAGGTTTTTGGTAATAAAACACGACAACCTCTCGTCGTTCCGAAAGATTATGGAAGGTCTATATGCACTGCAGAGCTTCCTGCAGGGATCGCACGGTTTTTCCCTGTCCATGATTCTATGGTGTGAGGGAGTTTTACCCAATTATCGGTGCCTTCAATTTACACTTAGAATACAGTGGTCTGCCTGGGTCCGAAACAGGCGGGCGATTGGACGTCGGACTGCCGGGTGCCCTGCTTATGCCGATTCTGAGGTCCATCCGAAAAAGTATTCAAGAACTTCGAGACTTATTGAGTTTGATCGAGCTGCGCCTGATTGGGAGTAGCCTCTTGATCGTTTATGAAGGGGATTGGGACCGTGCTGAGACGGGGGTGGGATGGCTCGCTAAGCAGCCGGAAAGTATGAGTGGGGAGGATGGGGGAACAGAGGAGACAAACGAAGAGACGGAAGGGTATGTGGAGGAAGTGGAAGAGGTGGAAGGATGGGAAGAAGATGAAGAGAGTGAGGAGGATGGCTCGGATGGGCCCTGCGTGGTGAGACTGATTGATTTTGCGCATACACGTCTCTCTCCGGGCCGAGGACCGGATGTAGGCGCGCTCAAGGGACTCGACACGCTTTTGGGCCTGTTGGATGGTAGGATAGCATCGCTCGCATGACGTCACTTCCCTCTTAAATACATCCACCTCCTCCCCATCCCTCCAAATGCACTCCCTCGTAAGTCCCCCCCCTGCCGGATATCCCATCTCATTCACGCCCAAAAAGAATCCTTTCTCCGCCGCAGAGTCTGCTATTGCCATTCAGATGGAGAAAATGCGCGCTGCTGAGGCCATCGCAGCCAGAGACGTAATTGCCCAGCATCTCTCCTTGGCTTGCAAATCCATCCGCGACAAGTCTACTACAATCGACACACTCCGCCAACAGAACAAGTACCTAGAAGATATCCTCAAGGAGCATACCTTGGCATATACACCCGCAAACACTGCTATCGCGTCCCAAGCCGAACAGCCACCTCCTGCAGGCCAGGAGGCACCTTGTGCGGAGCCAATCGATGAGAACACAGAAGCAGAGAACAGCGCTCACAAAGAGCCACCTTCGTCAGACACCATCGCGGAAGAAGAGCCCCCCAAGTACGAAGTAACCGAAGCTTTCTCCCAGGTATGGTAACACGGCTTGCTCCATTCAAGTTTGATCACGTGCGACAAATTCGACAGCTCTCGATGTCGAACACCAAGACGCCTGAGAGTGATACCCAATCTACCCGCCAGGATGCGTTACGTTTTCTCCGCGAGGCAACGTTCAACAGTCTCGCCAGAGTTAATCCACCGCGAGTGGACACCCCGAATACCCCGACCACTCCAAAGATGATTGTCTCTGATCTCAACGACACGGATATCAAAGTTTGCTTCTCTGTGCCATATTTATCGTGTACGCTTATAGACCTCTCAGGTTGTCGCTGATCCACTTTGCCAGTGCCCTGATGCGGAAGAATCTATCAAGGCAAGGCATGCGATCCTAGCTGGGCTTCCTCTTCCCGCAGGAATACCGTCAGATGCGCTGAGGCCCATTTTGATCCCTTCTACATACACACTACAAGAATTTCTTACATGTGCAGTTGGGGTGAGATTCTTCTCTCATAAGTAAATCGTTACTCATCGTTACAGACTCTCAGAACTGCGTATGGGTGACGACGTTAGTTGACCGCAACTCGTTTACTGACTTGACCGTCATTCAGACTTGCAAACCACCGTATATTCCAACAGTCGACGACAAATTGGTGTCCCGAACGCGAGGAACACGGCTACTTTCTGACCCCCCTGTTCAAATGCAGTACAAACCCGCGAGTCGCGACTGCACATCGTTGGTCGATGGTCGATGTCATCGCCAAGTTGGACAAGCACACAGGTCTTCGAATACCCCACATGTTGGATGTGCAGTCATTCACTAACTTTGAGCAGAGTGTTTCTACAATAAAGACGGGAAGTGGTATTACGCTGGTGTGTACAAGGCAGTCAGACTCGATGATCTGACAACAAAAGAGTTCGAACAACTCTCGAATGAGGCGAGTAGTTGTGATTCTCTCACTTTCCGCGGTCGAATACCAACCAGTACACTATCGACAGACAACACAAGCCCTTATCAAAGAGACTCTGGCTGGACGCAAGAACGTATCACCTCAGACAGTTTATGAAACGACCCAACTATACTTGGCTGGCGCTCTTAAGATTGCTTGCGTTGGGTTACAGTGCGTCGGGTTCAACGACTTGCTTTACAGGACAATCCTCGAGCAAGCAACAAAGTGTGTGCAAACTGGCCGTTGGCGCAGTCCGTTTGGCTTTGATATCTGTCTGAACTCGGATGCTGGCTTGACTCCGCGGCTGTTCTCCCTCCCTGGCACTCCTGTTCATCGCCCATGTGACGTTAATAATGCGAACAATCTGGCCGGGGAATTCTGCAAGACCAAATAGACTGCTCGCTGGTGTATGCGTTCCGAAGGACTCTAGGTGTATTCTTATTCTCTCTGTGTTTCAAGGGGCCTGGAGCTTTATATTCGATATATCCCTGTAGCATGACGACTGTTTTAATGTGCACCTCAACTGGCATGACCGAATCTACATCCCCGCAATGCCTCAAATGTTGGACACCATCCAGTCAAGGACGGTGATTGATGATGGTGTGGTTGCTCAACGTCTCTCTTCGGGCGAGTCCTGTGTGTTACCTTCGAAGGAAGTGGGACAGCGACATTCGACGGAGCACAGTTAGGCTGTAGGCTCGAAGCTATCATCGACCTGCCCGATCGAAACGCGTGATGTCATCGTCGATACTTGTCAGCCTCACACGTTCCGGTAATGTTTATATGCATCATGGCGGACCTAAGCATTTCACTCGAGACCGCATACTAGCTTGCCTCTTTCTCTCTTCAGCTATGGTCGAGAAGCTAGTACCGTCGACTTCAGCTTTTCATCTAGATGTACTGGGGGAGCGGCGTCACAGTGCCCCTGACTTCCCGTTCGGCGTGTGCCAGGATTTTTGGTTTTCTGATGGAAACGTCATCCTCTCTGCTGGGTCCTTTGCATTCAAAGTCCATCGTGGCCAGCTGGAACGACATGCGGAGATCTTCCAGACGATGTTGTCGATACCTCAACCAGAGAACGCTGACGGCATCATCAGTCTCTGCGACTCACCAACGGACGTGTATCATCTTTTGAGGGCTCTATACGACGGACTGTACGAAAATAATACCTGTCTTTAGCGTCGCTTCGATGGATATCTTGGACTGACTACCTCTGCTCCCGTTCTTGTTCTTGTTCCTGCTGTGCTACGTGGCCGCTTCAATTGCAGATACTTTCGCCAGCCGTTCGTGCAAGATTTCCCGTTCCTCGCATCGGTCCTCCGTCTATCCTGCAAATACTTCATCTGTATCCCACGGAAACAATGCCTGGAGCGTCTACAGACCTACTTCCCGACGACGCTTGTAGACTGGGACCGCCGCGAACGCATGTCACTCGGCCCTGATGGCCACTACGACCCGCGTCATGAGATCCCCTCGCCCATCCACGTTATCAACCTCGCGCGAGAGCTTAATGTCGGCTCTATCCTCCCTGCGGCCTTCTACGACCTCACGCGCTACGGTACGTCCAGGACCGCCGGTGGCGCCGAGCCGCTCGCGCATTTTGTCCTGGAGCCCCCCAGCAACGAGAACAGCCCCATGTCCGCCACCTGTACGCCCGTGCCCTCTTTCTCTTTCTTTCTCGCATTCACATCACACGCACTTCCTGTTTCTTTTATTTTTTAATTTTCTTCCTTTTTTAATTTATTTTAATTTTCTCCTTCATCTCCATCTTCCTCAGCAACGGAGCACACGTACCCATCACCACTGTCGTCCTCGCGCTTCACATCGCCGATGCTCGTGCAGGAAACGGCGCCCGTCATGCTCTCCCACGACGATCTAGTGCTCACCTTCCGCGGACGAGAAACGCTCCAACGCTCCGTGGCGACCTTCCTCGACGCACACGTGAAAAGCCGTTCGCCCGCCCCGGGATGCACGGGCGGCCAAGCCTGCCGCGATGCCTTCTACTTCATAACGCTAAACACGCTCCGCGCTGTCGGTGGGATCGCAGCGGGACGGGATGGCGATCCGTTATTCACACTCGGCCAGATGATCGACATGTTGCACCATACCGAGTGGGTGGACGGACAGTACCTGCGTGGCTTGCCTATGTGCGGTAAATGTAGGGAGGAGTTCATACCCGCCGTTCATGCTGGACGTCAGGCCATTTGGGACCAGATTCCAGCGTGCTTTGGGCTCGAGCCTTATGATGTTTTGAAGGCGCGAGATGAGGAACTTAATGAACGCGACACGTACCCCTGATCGATGCGTAATTACTATTGTAATTTCAAGATTTTTCTACTGTACCTACTTGTTGCTAGTGCCAATTTGTCGTTTCGTTTATCTATCGCCCCTCAATTTCCCTGATACTGTAGCTGGAAAAACGGATCACATTGTCCCTCCATAAGGCACTGTCAGTCTTTATCTCCTTTTGTGAGCGTTACATTGTCCGCCTATATCAAATTAGGACGGTTTTGCAGATGAACTTCCAAATACGGTTTCATGGGATATACGTAATAGGGCCCCACAAGACGTGTGCGCGTATGAGACACATGCAACAAGCAGAGTTCTAGATATTGTACCAACAATAACTTGAAGGTGACAGGTCGATCGGGGTATAATACCCGTGCCAGAGGTATTATAAGCCATCGAGCCACTATCCGACTATGTATGAAGGTGCTGGAATAAGTAGATAGATCTAGCAAACAAGCAAGTGAACGGCTCCTGGATAGATATATCAACAACGGAATACTATGGGAATCAAAATCGGGGAATGTGGGAATAAGGCATAGATCTGGTATTAAAAGAACAAGGATATAATTATCAGGAAACGACTGCCACTTCAGTGCTAGAAATGTGGTGAGAATGCACAGCATTCTCATGATGCGTAGGTGTGGTAGTACTCTGGCGCAAATCATCGCTCTCCTGATCAAGGGGATGTCCTGACGCGGACGGTGGAGGACGTACTGCCTCGGTTGTCATAAACTGAGCGTGCGACAATCGCGATTCATCGGGGTCTGTACCTAGAAAATGGTGAACGAGTACTTGTTCGAGGGGCTCTATCTCCGAGGGCGTGACATCAAGCACAGGAGAATGGGGTGTCGTAATGCCGGCGCGAGTGAGGAAGGTATCCAACAGAATACGGCATTCATCAGCGGTAGTTGCTCGCGACACTAGCTTTCGTAAATCTAATGCCAGAGACTCTGGCAACGACGGAGTTGGGGTAATAGGCTGATGGCTAGACGGTTTCTGTTGAGGTTCTGACAGTCGCTGGGTTGGGTTGGCCGTCTCGTCATTCATCAAGGAACGACGATTCAGCCGTGGGCGGGATGTATCCGGGTATGGACGTTCAGCCCGCCCATTCTCATTCTCTCGGGGAGCTGGGTAATGTGAGGGTGACTCAAGCACGGAGGTGGGGGTGGAGATTTCGACCGGAGAATCACTTCCGGGCGATTGGTGGTTGGCATAGGTGTGGCCATTAGCCTTCTTGGCCTCGGAGGCTGGGGTCGAAGGAAGTCGGGATTGAGCTTGTCCGTTCTGTGTGGGGGGAGTCGGAGAAGTTATGGAAGGTAATGATTTATGCATGGCGTGCGGCGAAGATGTCACGCCTGTGTTTCTAGTGCGTGGACCTTGAACGCCCTGATCGACGGTGTCCCAATTTGGCACGGCCTTACGGAGTGACATTTTCCTTGGCTGTCGATTATTGCGCGACGCAGGAGACCGTGCATCATCATCATCATCGGGCGACGGTTGGGAGGATGGAGGCGGTGAGAGTGGCACAGAGGGTGGGATTGATAGAACGGGAGGCGGCACGGGTTTCACAGATTGGGGGAAAGGTGGGAGGTTTGTGCCCAAGGATCGAACCGATGATACCAAGGGAGTCGTGGGAGCGCTCGCACTGCCAGCCCCTCGGCCACGCGGGTCCTGAAGCACTCGGTCATCTTTCGAAAGGTTTAGCTTCGATATCATGCGTTGCAATCGGTTGCCACTCTTGGCGGACTTGGTCGTCGGTGTGAGAGAGACAGAGCTCACTGTGGCGGTACGTGCGGGTTGAATACTAGGAGGCGGTCCCTCTTCAAGGAAGGAAATAAGGTCCTTCGTGGCTTTGGAGACCGGGTACAATGGAGTGCGACCTCCCGTTGCTTGGTCAACGGGGTCAGGACTTGACTCACTACCCTCTTCTGAGCCATTCATGATGGCATCAATATCCATATATTCCCGATTTTTCTGTATCTTGCGTTTTCGTCGCGCGGTTGGTGATGGGTTGTTGGGTGAATGGTATGGATCACGACCTAAGCGTCCAAATGAGGGCGGGGGACTTTTCCCACCCAGCGATGGTTTCCTCGTGACCTGCGGAACAAGGCCTATGGATATTCCAGAAGCGGATACCGATCGCACCCGCACATCCGACGGCTTGGCTACTGAATGAGACTGTACCGCCCGGGATGATACGACACCTTCCCTGGGTTCCTCATCATCTTCGACGATGGAATCAACATGAGAAGGCGTTGGTAGTGGCTTCCTAGGGTCATGGAGTTGTTGGCCAGGTGAGAGGGCATGACCACCATTAGCGTCGGCAGCGGAGAGCGTTCGGGAGTGCTCATGAGGGGAAATTTTCACTGCTCGTCGGGGATTAGTGAGTTGTTGTCGCTGTAGTTGTTGCTGCTTTACGGTCTACGGAAGCGTTGGGGTGCTTATGGGAGGGATAGGTAGCTTGCCAAACGTACCTCCATCGTCCGCAACCTGTCTGGAGTCAACGATACTTTCATCGTGTCCCCAGAACGCATGAGGTCATCGAAGTCTTGCATGAGGTTACCCTCCTCCAGCAAATTCAGTCGATCGTACTCATGGTAGAAGACAAGTGGGGACGGACCTCGTAGTCTTTGACAACGCTATCGTTAATACTATCACTCTGGGAGCCAAAACCCTTTCTACTCCCAGTCACCCGAGACACAGCATCAGATGAGAGGGTTGCGTCACGATCACTGGAGGGGCGATATAGTTTGATTGCTTTTCCTCTTTCTATCGAACTCGGATGGTTGTCGGAGCCAACAGCGGAGACCGCTCCGGACGTGGCTGACTCCGCTGAAAGGCGAGATCGCGACTGGGATGATGGGTCTGTATCACGGGTCTCGCTTTTCTCAGACTTTGAGAAAGATTTGCTGCGCTGCGGCTTTGAAGTGTGCTTTGAAGAACTTTCGACGGCATCGTAGACTATAACCATCGGTTAAACCTCGGGACTCGGAGAAAAGACGGAACACACCTCTCGAACCCTTAAATATAGGATAGATAGCATCATCCTCACAGAGGGCAACGAAAAGGTCGTACGTCCCAGCGGCGTCCTTGCTGCTGTCCCGCGTGGCTACCCGACCCACACTGGATAACATACGTCTATGCATGGGCTAATGAGTAAATTAGAAGGGGGGAGGGGTGTTTTGCTTACTCGCAGATACACCTAGAAGTACGAGCAAAATTAGCATTCTGGGCAAAGTTGGCCAGGAGAAGTCGAAGTCGAGCTCACTCGAGAATCGCGGTAAGATACAAAGCGGCCGGTGCCACAATGATTGACTTTGGGGGATCCATTCCTTGAGAGCGCAACCGTTCCTGTATAGTGTTTTCTGCTTGTGGATCCTCATCCAAATCGTTCAATGTTGAGTAGGCTTCACACTTGAGACGCATCAGCTAGATGAGGGACAAGTAAGACGGACAGGTAACCTGTTAAAACAGACCAGGTACCTCTATCATTGAGGGGAGAGAGAAATTGTGTTCCGATGCCGAGGCTTGTGAAGCAGAGGGCTTGATGGCATTCGGGCGTTGCCAATACGCACGCAACTCCATCTCAGCTTCGAGCAGAGCATCCTTTCCTATCGTCGTGGGGACCGTCTTAAGAAGGCCGGTTTTTAGGCGGTCGGTGAGAATTGAACGGGCGGAGGTGACTATGTTTGCTAAAATGTCGTCCAAAAGGAGATTGAGGAAGGTGAGGGCATCTGTCTGGAGCTTGAGCGGGCGAAAATCCGAGAGGATTGCCTCGGCAGAATGGGCGGAAATGTACATGGGATCTGTAAAAGGGTGAGAGGAGATGAAAAGAAGAAGAAAAGGTCACGTACTCGGGCTGGAAGGAGAGGAGGTCATGGAAGAAGAGAGGTGATGGAATCATATTTCCTCGGACACACTTATTGATTTTCCCACAGTCGCTTGCTACACTACAATAGCGCTTCCACCAATACTGAATCCGACTCGGCCCCACTCACGGGCGTCCCCACCCTCATAGTCTTCCCACTGCCCTCGTAAAACTCTCCCGTCACACTCACCGAGCCCAGCTCACCAAAAACTCGGCTAGACGCAACAGACGGTTCCTCCAAAATGTCGTATTCCGCCGATTGTCCCAGAAAATCATGGTTCGGCCTCGTCTCACCGCTGTCGCCCGTGGTGGGCAACATCGCCGTGGGAACAATATCGAGAGCCTTGTCCGTTAAGCGTGTAGTCCGTCGAATGCGCAGTGCGGTGTTGGAGGCACCCAAATCAGGGCCGGCGGTCGGGTGGCCGATGATCATACCCAGGGTCTCACGGAGGATGTGTCAGCTCAGTGAAACACAGAGGAACAGTACTGATTTACCCAGGGGCCAAGGCGTGCATGACGTTCCGCTGTGATAGACGGCTTAGAGGCGGGCCGTGTTGTGGTCGTATACGAGGGGACAGTCTGGGGTAGAGTCACAAGAGATCTGAGCTCGGGCGGTCGAGGCATGGCAGAGGGTGGAGGCTCGTCATTAGCATGTTCATTCTTCTCGTGCTCCACAAGATCCTGGATGCGCGAAAAACGTTCGTCACAATCTGATAAAACATTTTCAGCACTGGATTGTCTGGACGCTTTCCACTGCGAATATACCATCATAAATACAGGTCATTCCCTTATCAATGTGACGGTTGAGGTGTAGAAGTAGACTGGATCGTTCGCATACCATACGACATTGCTTCCACTGACATGACACCGTCTAGGAAACACGAATCAGCAACGAGTCTGTCGAGTTCATTCTTTGCGGAGTCAGTACCATTGCGGGTCCCACAGGTTTCACCTCTAACTGGTGTTGTGTAACGTGTTGCTTCAGAGCATACATCGAATTAAGAATAGCTTGACATCCATTCCAATGACAGTGCCTGAGACATAGGCGATTTTCAAGATCACATTCTGTGTATTCTAACTGGGCATGCTGAGTTCAGTAAACAACGTGGAGTCGCTTACGAACCTCTGTTACTGCGCTGCCCTAAAATGCATGAGAAATAGCACGAAGCGATTCCAAGGTATCCGAGCTCACCTGCATTCTCCCTCATTAGCGCTTTCCTTTTTGCTTCTCGACGCTTCGCCTGAAGAACCCATCCGGACGCGGGAGGGACTGCGATATAAAACTTTTGCTTTCCGCGGGATTTCCGGGGATGTTTGGGGGGTGAGCCAGGACTCGAGGTTTCGGCAGAATCTGTGCTCTGAACACGAATCGGCGAAGTTCTAGGGAGTACTCGAGCAAGCTCTTCAGATGCTCGTGCGGAACTTCTTGTCTCATCCGCTGGGTGTTCAATCATTAGGCTTCCTATTGAACCTCGACCAATTTCCTCAATGGATCGATCCAATGTCGTAGCCTGATGAGCGGACACCTCGGCCTCTTGCATTAACGCATCATCGTCCCGCGCCTGGGAGAACTCGGACGATATGACGTTGGGTTGGGTCTGGACGTGATCTTCGCCCGGAACCGAACTCATCTCAACATCATCTTCATTTTCAGATGAAGGGTACTGGAGTTGTGAATCAATCTCTATTTCATGGAGAAGGGTCGAGTCGCCTTCCTCATCAACTTCGCTCTCATTGTGGATAGTTGTGATCGTCGCGACAAGCGGAGGCGTCGGGGTACGGCGTGGAAAAGAAAGGGGTTCAAAGGAAGTTTGAGAGTCGGGTATTAATGGATCCTCTACGCGATCATGAAGTACGCTCTGAGATGTCGGTTGAAAGGTCGTCGTGTCCTCCAATACACCGGTGGCTTCTGAGGAAGGCGCAGGATTGTGGTTGACCGGAACAGAAGCAGCCAAGTTGTCGAATGAAACCGCGCCCGTCAGAGTAGAGAAAGGGGAAAGGTTGTTAGACGAATCGTGCTGTGAACTTGGAATCTGGAATGTATTCATGGTGTGTATTGTTTCCTCCTGTGGTATTGAAACCCCAGGAAATGAGACTGGGAGGGTCGACGGCGAGTCAACGCGCTCGGTAACAAGATTGACAGGTTGGGTTTCTACTTTAGAGTCGTTGTCCTGTTCATGAGAGTTTCCGACAGCTAACTCGGGTGTGCTTGATTTCGTCTGATGCTGAGTATCGACGGCTTCAGTCGAGCTCGACGACTTCTTTTGGCTAGGCGAATCAGATGAAGCGGATGGTTCCATAGAGGCTGCCAATTTTTCTGCATTTAGAGAACGTTTAATGCTGGCCGCAAGGCCACGCATGGAATACAAAGCTGCCCCCTTCTCATCTGACGCCAACAGTATTGATTGCGTTGAATCTGATTGTGAACTTGGTAGGGTGGAATGGGTTGGAGCGGGATCAGTCGATGTTACGACGCGACTGCTTGTGGTAGTCTCTGGACGGTGTGATTGCGCCTCTGCAGCATTATATGTATCTCCGATGTTCTGTGCTAGCCGAACCACATTCGTTTCTGTGGTCAATTGATTGGTGGGAGTCTGCGGAAGCGGGGCTTGACTGGGTAGTGCGGCTTGGGCGAGTTGTGATGACGCTTGTCGCCCATGGGTAGAAGCCACGGGAACAAATGAATTCCACTCCTGGGTTCGGGGGTGTGGGAGTGGTGGCATCGACGCCCCTTCCGGCTTGGGCTTGGAAACCTGAAATGGACTTGAATGGTGAGGATTTTGCGTCAACATCGGAACCGTGGGAAGGGCGACTGTAGAGTGCGGAATTGAGGCGGTAGGATGTTTAGGTTGCTTCCACGGCTGCATATGTTCTTTTGCCATCGAAGCGGCTTTCTCAGCGCCATAGGCCTTCGACAACCTGATAAGTATTCTGAAGCGTTGCTACACAAAACACCTACCCTAACCCATGAATGGTACAGCTCACTGGGATTCGCATTCTTTGGAGATGATCTCAGCGAATTGAGGTTAGATAAATAACGATATGTACGTACTGGGTTATTAACACGATAGTTCGCAGTCCCTCCCGACGGACTGGCATGCCCCGAGCTGGCCTGCAAACTAGTTGCAGGAACAGCCGAATATCCCGAATACGCAAAAGATGCTGGTTTGGGCGGTTGTGTAATATGAGAAGTGTGGGGGGTTGACTGAGAAAGAGCATTACTGACAAGTGTAGAGCTAAAGTATGTAGTCACTCACAGCAGCCGAAACTCCCGCCCGTCCATTCGAATATGATCCGAAATTTGTCTCACGTGGTGCATATACACTCTGGTTTGCAAAGGGTGCCGACGCCCTGACCAATGGACGGTGTTGCTGGTGTTGCACATTGGCTCCGTGAGCGAGGTCTATGTGAGACCAACGCTGTGCCACTGAATTGTTTGTGTTCACATTATGGTAAGACTGATCGTGAAAATGAATATCCCGCAAATGAGATCAAATGAGATTACTTGTATCAGTGCAAGAAGAGAACATACCACGGGCGCATTCCCGGAGGCCACTGGCTGCTGTGGGAGAACAGAATGGTAATGGTGAGGTGGCGGCGCAGGGGGCGGGAGTGGTGGCGGGAGTTGCTGCTGACTGACATATTTTCAATATGATGAATGTACAAAATGAGAGTGGCATGCACCGAGAGGCAAGCTGTTGAGCCAACTGAATGACACGCAGCCTACTCATATGTGGTGAGCGTCGCCAACTTGGTACGAGGACGACTCACTCATCCTGCCTACGTTGCTCCGCTTGTTGAGAGTGCCTCTGTAAGTATACCTGCAAAGCCATCGCATTCACGCGACTGTAACTCTCGAGTTGACGGACATTCTCAGCAAATTGTTCTGGAGTCACGCCATTCTGGACAAGACGAGCGACTTCCGGTGGAAGGACGGACGTTTGTTCAAGGTTTTGCCTCTCTTGAGGGAGGTTGTTTCTGCCGTCCATGTAGTGTAGAAGGAATAAGTCTCGAGTCAACCGAAGAACGTGATGTCTGTGTTAGTCACGCAGTGCAGTGCGTGACTAGTATTCCACGGGACATCACGAGACGAGCCAACCATACTTAATCATACTGTTCAAGTTCCAAAAATGGTTATTTTTACAATCTCGCCCTGCCCGTAGTGTTAGGACAGGACTCACGACGGGCAGGAGCGGATAAACGGAGTCCGCTTATGGTCGATTAATAATTTCCAATAAGGTGATAGCCAATATTAGGTTAAAATTTCAGATAAATATGGTCTGATAATCTGATTATGTACTTCTTAATTTAATTCCTAAGTAAGCAGACCATATCTACTTAAAAATTGCGACCTAATATTAGCTGTCAACTTATTGGACATTATTTGATACCTATCCATTCCTGCCCATGTGTCTATGTCTATCCCGTTCTAACTTAAGACGTTGTTGCCGTTGTAAGTGTCATGGCATAGGTATCACGACACACTTGCCATCGATTTACCCAATAAACCAAAGAAAAGGTTCACGACAGACTGACTCGGACAGAACACATGAATCCAAAGTTAAACTCTCGTTCGCAAGTGTGACAGACAGCCCTTTTTTCCCTTTGCCTCACAACATAAAATGCCCTGGGTATACTGGTAGGAAGTAGAGGACATTGTGTATGAAAATATTGTGGTGGCTGAGTAGGAATTGAGACAAATCAGCGGGTTGACTGTGGGGTCCTGTTCGAACGCGTAGTCACGGTGGAACGCACTCCTGTCTGACTTCATGCTCGTTACTCGGCCGAGGCTCCCACCCTTACGATCACTTGCATCTTTATCGCCTTCTCAAATCAACACCGCTACTCGAAACCCATTTCAAGTCTTCGACAGACACGCGAAGCGCTTGCAAAAAGATCGCGCAGCGGTTCGCGATGGGGGAAATCGCAGCCGAACAGTTGACTACGTTCGTGATTCCGTAGCCAACAGGATGATAGAGAGGTTTATGGTCAGTATTTACTCTGTACAGTTCTTCATATGACTTGGCTGATACGTAGACCAGGATATAAAGAGAAAATTCTCTTCCGTGCTCGATCTCGGATCGGGTTCTGGTCATTTCTCCAAACTTCTCGAGTCAGATCAGACGAAGAAAGTGACAATGCTGGACCTGAGTAGTAAGGGATGACGTATAACCTCAAAATTCGCGTTTAATATTCTTTCAGAACGTACTCTTGAAAGGGACCCCGATGAGGAGTTTGAGGGTGCGCCTCTCACTCTACCTTGCATTTCATGTAACTGGCTGATGATCTGTGAACAGTTCCGGTTGAGAGGCTTGTCGTAGATGAAGAGAAGCTACTTGATACGATCCCGCGGAACTCCCAAGAAGCAATCGTTTCATGTCTTAGCCTTCATTGGGTTAACGATCTGCCAGGTAGGCAGGTATTGTGATTTGGACTGCAGAGTATTGACAAGACCAACAGGCTTGTTTGTACAGATCCAAGAAGCCTTGAAACCTGACGGTGTATTCATCGGCGCAATCCTGGGAGGTGACACCCTCTTCGAGTTGCGTACCTCGCTTCAACTCGCAGAAGTCGAGAGAGAGGGTGGAATTTCTGCCCATGTATCGCCAATGGCAGGTGCGTTGCATCTGTCCCCACCCAAATATAACCTATGATTGCCAGTGCAGATCCACGTGATATGTCAAACCTGATGAGCCGTGCTGGCTTCACGCTTCTTACTGTAGATGTTGATGAAGTCAGCGTAGGATACCCAAGTATGTGGGAGCTTCTAGATGATCTCAGAGACATGGGCGAGAGTAACGCAATTATTGGACGGTGGGCACTGTATCATTGATTCGCTCACGCAACGCTCATGGTAGATTCGAGTCGTCATCTATTGCATAGAGACACGCTCGCCGCCGCCTCGGCAATTTACAAAGGTATGGTGAGATCATCGGGACTGGGTGCACTAACCACTCGGACATCTAGAGCTCCATGGACAAGAGGATGGCACGGTGCCAGCTACGTTCCAGGTCGTTTACCTAGTCAGCTATATTGATTGTGCAACCTTTCGTCTCACTCACAGTGAAGCGTAGATTGGGTGGAAACCTGCACCGCAACAACCGAAGCCATTAGAGAGGGGCTCGGGCAAAACAAATCTCAAAGATGTCCTCCAGTGAGAAGGGCTATAATGCTCCCTCCACAGCGGTATTCGTGATACCCGCCGCGATAGGGTCTTCGTGCGCAACACCGTCCTGGAATTTGCGCTTTGGTATGACCGCGTACAATGACAGCTCCCAATCTCTCGTCTCCACCCATTTAACGAGAATCTCAAAAACTTGGTTGACCGTGAGGACCTTTCTTGTTGGTAAATGCGATAAAAATCGCCCAATGGGCAGCTGAGCCGCGCGAACTCCTGATTCTCTGGCCTTGTCTAGACAGAGGTTCTGCAGATTCCTTTATGAAGAGAACTGCGTTGTCAATATTGCCTACGCACCTTATATCGATTATGATCACAAAGCCCACCGATAACATAGGTCTCTCCTTCCTTCAGCTCCTCCAAGACTTCAGTCGAATCTGCAGTAAGATAAACCACGCGATCCTGTGACACCGGGGTCGCGAGCAGCTTTTCTGGGTCGTCATCGTCATCTTCCACACGATCTTCACTCGCCGGGCCTTTAGAACTTTCACCGTCTCCAGGAGCAGACTCAGCCGAATTTTGTAACCAGAGCCTCTCGTAGTCCTCGATCCACCACTCTGTCCCAGCCCATCGTTTATATCCCGCATCGTTTAGTTTCTCAAGTCGGGATAGTGTTCGGCCATTGAGTGAGGTGAAGAGGAGCGACCGGAAAGGATTTGAAGAGCGTCGATTAACGCTGTAGACATAAGCTAGTTGCGAACATAACGAAGTTATCTCCTGGGGTGACCGAGATACTGTGCCGTTGCAACATGCTGTAAAACAACACAAAGACACCCTCGCACCTTATCGCTCATTTTGTCGTCGAACCCCAAATCCAAGACGATTCTTGCAGCGAACGGCTCTTTTGTGCGATTCACTTTTGTTCGCTTCTGCCTTTCGTCTTCTGATAGCTGTTCTCCAGCCGCAAGTCTCTCCGCCCTTTTTCTCTTCTTCTCCTTCTTCGCCGCCTTTTCTTTCGCTCGCCGTTCCATCTTTCGCTCTTCCATTCTCGCCACTTTGAGGGCCCTTTTTTGTGCGTTTTTCGAGAGCACTACGGTCTCCGAGGTGTTTTCCGGCGATGTTGACTTTTCAGAGGAGTGTGCTGTATCATTTTCCATTGCTGTCGGGGTCGTGTGGAGATTGAGAGATGAGATTGATCTGAGATCAAGTGCGGACCGTCTCGGTAGCACAGTGTAGTAATAGGGCAATAGAGTGCACTGCTCTCTCGCTCTCCCACACGGTCTGCAGTTCCCGCGCGACGGCACACAAGGGGCCCGTGGCACCATTTTCCTGCAGGCCACCACAATCTGGCCTGAGCTTTTCAGTCATGTCTGTACAATCATCTCTCAAATCGCTCGTATTCAATCCTACCGCCAAGCACACAGCTACCGTCATTTTTCTCCATGTTGGCATCGACCCGGCTGTATGATTTATATGTTCGCTGACGAGACTGCTGTCAGGGTTTGGGCGATACAGGCCACGGGTGGAGCGACCCTGTGAGCCTCTTTCGACGTGACCCTGGCCTATCCCATGTCAAGTGGATTTTGCCCCATGCGTAAGCCATAGGTCTCAATGGACCTTCCTCGACGCTCTCTAATGACGCGCTCCGTCGATCCAGTCCTTCCCTTGCTGTCACTGCAAACATGGGGATGACAATGCCAGCATGGTACACATAACCCCTTTTCCGCGAAATTGTCCTGAGCTCATCATTCAGCACCTGTATTATCGGGTTCGCACTGCAGGTTTGACATCAAGAGTTTCGACTTTGAATCCGGCGAAGATGAACCCGGCATGCTGCGCACGGTATTTTCTGTCAATCAACTCATCTCTGCAGAAATCGAGTCCGGAATTAAATCGGAGCGGATCGTAATCGGCGGTTTCAGCCAAGGAGCAGCGATTAGCGTACTCACGGCCCTCACTAATGAGCGCAAGTTAGCGGGCGCTGCCTGTCTGAGCGGCTGGGTACTTCTGAGGAACAAACTGAAGGCGGTCAGTGGCTTTCATCTCCTTGGGAATCCACCCTGACACAGCTTCTCTAGATGTGTTCGTCGCACGCGCCTTCGACACCGATCTTTTGGGGTCATGGCACTGCTGACCCACTCGTCACCTTCGAGATAGGCAAATCTTCAGTAGAATTTTTAAAGACAAGCGTGGCTCTCCCCGAAGTCCCCAATAATGGATCAGACGCTGTAGCGTTGAAAGGTGTCTTATTCAAGAGCTATACTGGGTTACAGCATGGAGCCGCACCGGAAGAGCTCAACGACTTGACACAGTGGCTCAAAAAGGTACTCCCAAAAGATTAGGGAGTGATAGGTGACAACATCGCTTCAGACTTTGTCGACAACTTTACCTATATTTCTCATAGGGACTCGGAGGTGGTGCTTGAGCGGCGGACACCGCGTAGAGCGTGAAGTGTTCTGACACATAACTCGTGTCGTTGTGTGGTCGCATCACTAAAAGAGGATGAATAAAAGACATGCCGTGTTCTCAAACTATCACTGAATAATGTTCCAACGCCATGGGTCTGTCTTGTTCAGTGAGCAACGTCAACTGCAAGTTTCGAATTTAGGAGCGCTCTTAGCTCGCTCCGCATTATGAGAATATACATATTTAAACAAGCTAATGCAGAGGACAAAACAATGGCATGGATCGGTAGATGCCTCTATCGAACCTCTAATGAGACTGCGATCCCCATGGACGCCAGTTCCGCGCACAAATATCGGAAAACGAATGGTACAGCAACGATATCCAAATTACTACCTTTGGCTTGGCCTTGTAGAACATGGTCGGATGGGAGTGCCATCGTTATATCCCCGTTTCCCGGGGAACTGAGACGCGAATCTTCGTTGTCTGTGCTTTCCCGACATAGTCGACAGTACTCGCCTCCCGTGCCAGCTAACTTCGATGTTTCTGCGCCCAGTGTGCCGTCGTTGTAACCAAGCGAAATTAGACTACCGCAGGTCCGACATACCCAAGTCGTTGAGTAGTCGGAGCAATTCATCAGCCGGTCTTGTAGTAGAAAGGAGGTCCCGTGAGCGATGAGTGCGTCACGCTCCATTTCTCCAAAGCGGATGCCACCGGCGCGTTTCCGACCCTGATCGATATAGCCAGTCAGAACGATAGAAATGAAAGACTGTTGTCGTACTCCTAACCTTAACAGGCTGTCTTGTCAGCGGGTCAACAGGGCCAGTAGTTCGTACTTGAAACTTGTCGAGTACCATGTGCCGTAGCCGTTGATAATAGACCACGCCAAAGTAGATGTCGGCAGTAAATTCCTGACCTGTTATCCCAGAATACATCGGTTCATTGCCATAGTAGTTGTACCCAGCAGCTCGTAGCTGCTTGCCGAAGTAATCTATAGCAGTGTCGGTTTCGGAGAATCTGTTGGAACAATCAGGACATATGATATGGAAAACTCTATGAGTTCCACGCACGTGAAAGGTGTGGCGTCTTGTGCCAGGCCGTGCATGGCGGCAGCTTTCCCAGCCATGCTCTCGACCAACATACCGATGGTCATGCGACTAGGGAAAGCATGTGGGTTGATTATGATATCAGGCTGTATTCCGCTTTCGCTAAAGGGCATGTCGATCATTGGCCATTTTTGGGAGCAGACGCCTTTCTGACCGTGCCGAGAAGAGAATTTGTCACCGATTACAGGAGAGCGAGCAATCCTAAGCGTGATATGTATTTTCTGTAGCTCAGAATCACCAGCATCGGTTCCTGGTGATAATCACTTAGGACGACTCGATGAACGAATGAGGGACGATAAACAAGGCGCACCAAGAAGACGAACTTGATCAACATATGCTGTTTCGTCACCTTTATACTTCACAAAGCAGGTCCGTCCCGTAGTATCGTCAACATAAGCGGCAATTGGATCGCCTGGTATCAGTCTGGTTCCAACGAAGGGAAGGCCATCTATATCAAGGAAGTAGCAGCAAGGGTGTTGCTTATCCTCCGGGCCTAATCTTATGTCTCGCCCAAGCCCAAAATGGAGTGTGGGCGCAGCATTGGATTTTGATGCCCCTCGAGCCTCTTTCAAATCAATAATTTGGGACTTATACACGGTTCCGTAACCGAATCCGCGTTCGTGAACAGACTTGTTCAGTATCATAGCGTCCTCCATGTCATAGCCTGTATACGAGATGACAGCTACAACCGCATTGGTCCCATTCGGGAAAGAGTCCATAGCATAGGCATTATGCAACTTGGGTCGAACCAGAGGTGATTGTCCGGACTGTAAGCGATAGAGCTTGTTATCCGTACGATGATTGAGCGAGGTCGACGGAGTTCCCATTGTTTGTTTCCCCATCTGTCAAGTATTTTCGTTTTATTGAGTTCACTTCAAAAGACACTGGACGGCGCACCTGACATTGATAAATGTTACGGGGACTCTGATTGAAGTCTGAGAAAGGTGTCATGTTAGCTAGAATCGAGAGAAAGTTTGTCGGTGCATGTTCGACGTGTGTGGAGACTCCAGATTCTATTTCATTGGGCGATATCGCAATGTCCATGTATACTTGTTCAAAGGACCCAATCTGGTCGTCCCTTCCATTGACGACGTATTTGACAGGGCGCATCATACGCGAGCATGACGCGAAGAGGAATAAACCGGGGTACTGCCCACCCTCAGATGGTAGGACTAGACCAATTTCGAGATCCAATGAAATATTATGGATACCTTCCGTCTTCCATATTCGCAGACTAGTGGCAAGACTTTTTGCAACGGATGGTTTCGCCCACCCGATGATACGCCCATCCAATTGAACACAGATATTTTGGTTTCCCCTCACAGAAGGTGCGAACGGATCGGTCATCCCATGAGCAACAAGCAAAGCAGGGATGTGAGAGACCGCAGGAGGAGAGGTGACGATACGACACGTGCGAGATAGATGGTTAAGTAGACCACATGGAGACCCATCCGGTGTATGAACCGGGCAAAGAAAACCTGGAATCACATTAGTCATGTGCAAAGCTCACCAGGAGGATTACTCAACCCCAGGCCTCGGGAAGTAATTTCCGCACCGTGGTCGTTTTCAGTTCTGCAAAGAAGGCACCCCGATGTATACACCTGAAATGGCTGATGTACCGATGCCAATTCAGCTTTTCGGCAACGATCGTGAAACCTGCCGCCTGTTGTAGGTCAAGACCTGTTGGTGATACCAGGTTCCCGGTTGCTAGAAAATTTGCCAATCGCGCTCCGATATCAAAATTTACACACGCCAAAACCTTGTGGAGATATCGATCTTCGAAGGAACGTCAGTTCCGCTAATTAGGCGAGACCATCTCTTTACCATCCAAGAAGTTAACTGATGTATCCTGCTTTCGAACGTCTTGGATTATTTGATTGCGAACCTGATTGAGCGCTTCCTCCAGTTTCTCCTTGATAATCATGCCGTACAAACTTCCCGGTAGAAGGACTTCCTGATGTTGGGGAGAATCGGGGTTATCGACGGCACAAGTCTTTGACACGATTGCGTACAGCTTCCTAAGCATAAACCTGTCTAATTGTGAGTGGCGATCATGAGAGGTTGAAAGGATGCGGCAGCGCACAGGAGCATCCTGAACTTGTCACGAGGTGCCTCAATATGAACAAGGATGAGTTTTCGGATAAGCCACGTGCCGACTGTTAGGTTTGTCCAATCTTCGGGCAGTCCTAATACAACGCGAAACTTGTCACCGAGATAATCCAAGCACTGATCTCCGCTGTGCAAGCCATAAATCTTATAGCTGCGCAACAACAATTCGGCGCGGTCTATCAAAAACGTGTTTTCGTAGTCTTGCATGACGACGCCTTCAAATACATCCCTGTCTGAGGCTCCAACTAAAGCTTTCAAAAGAAGCATGATAGGCACGACATATTCTTGTTTTCGCCAGCTAAATCGCAACATCGCGTTACCGTTCGCCAGATAGTGGAGTGTGTTTGTAACACTAGTCTGGTCTGGGCGTACACAACGTATTTGGACGGCATATGGAGTGTAAGAAGGACCGCGACTTTGGAAGGAGGGGCGGTTGAGAGCAATGACATGATTCCTACGAGGAAGAATGAGATAGCGAATGAGACGTTCATTTCCATTGATGATGAAGTATCCTCCAAATTCTTCGGGTTCTTCGTGGCGCCTCACGAGTTCCGCTGAAGACAGGGAACGAAGATTACAACGAACAGACTGCACTTTGATATCAAGGTAGACCTGGAGAACGTTGGAGGGAACACTTACCCGAACCATGATTGGGATTAGACCACAATCCTTGGTAACAAATCGCACTGGTTGATTTGGTTCGTCAACTTTCCAGCAAAGTTTTATAGTCATTCGTCCGCGGTAGGATGTCAGTCTTTCTCTGGCCTAGGAGGGAACGTGCTTAGCTCCAGGACAAGATCGCATGTCGAGTATGGCATGCGAGGAGTATGCCCACCTCAGAAGGAAAAACCTTGCGCTCTATAGCGCGTCTATCCTTGTCGGGAACCATTGGTCGCGCGATGGAGACATGCTCGATCCAAACTTGAATTTCTCAGTGAAGATGAACTCGGGAAAAAGAAATCCGAATTCTCACTGCTTAACCTGTTTCCCCATCCGTTGTGAGTTTCTCCAGAGGCAGACTGGCTTGCTCCATCAAAAACCACGCGTTCGCCGATATCTCTTATTGCCAAGCTGAGGAGGCCGAGATCGTCACCGTCTCCAAGAGGTAACCCCGAGTCATCGAAAAGCGCATTAAATGATTCGATATGCGGTGCAACAAACTCGTTCAATATCGGGAAGGCAGAGCTGCCAGTGGGAGGATGTCTAAACGTTGATTCACGGACCAAAGTGTTGAATGTATGCATTGGACGAATGGAAAAATAACTTACATAATATACGCGTGAACTCCAAAATAAGAAGCGCGTTTGAGGCTCCGACTAAATGACTCGGTACGAATCGCCAGCCAATTGAACGACAGGTCGAGAGCAGCGAGCGTTCGATAATATCACTCTCACTCTCTAAGCCTCTCTCCCCATGTTCGGAAACAGTGGTATTCAGTCCTCTTGGGCCAATCCTCAGCAACCTCAGCAGCAACCTCAGCAGCCGCAGCAACCACAGCAACCGCAGCAACCACAAACCGGATCCGTGTTTGGTCAGCCAAGCGCGTTTGGTTCTGGAGGAGGTGCGTCGTTTATCTTTGACACCCTTTTCTTCGTTTAAGCCTTTTTTTATTTTTTTATTGCCCAGCGTTTGGATCTGGTGGTGGAGGTTTTGGCCAAAATCCACAGCAGCAGCCTCAGCAGGCGAACTCGATGTTTGGAAACATTGCCCCCAATCCTAATCCTACGCCTGCAACAGGGAGCTCGACGTTTGGTTAGTCTTGTTCGTCCCTACTTTGGCATTTTTCTTCTTATCAGCACTTCATCAGGGGCATTTGGGGGCAATAATAGCAATCCGTTTAGTAACACAAAGCCCGCCACTGGGTTTGGTGCGTTTGGAGGTGGAGGGACATCCGCCTTTGGCACGGGTGGCGGAGCATTCAGTTCGACGGCACCATCTCAGCCGGCTGCGTCAAATACAGGCATGTTTGGGCAACCAAATCCGTCTGGGAGCGCGTTTGGAACGGGCACTTTCAGTAACAAGCCGGCAACAAGCGCGTTCGGACCAACGACTTGTATGTCGTCTGGGGAATTTTCTGTACTTTGACACTCTAACCTCCTGTTCCTTTTGTAGCAAATTCCAATGCCGGGGCCTATGATGGTGTTCCTCCTGTGACAACTGGAACTGCGAATCCAGCTTATGGTGTCTTCAGCGAGAAAGATCCCGCTAACCCAAACGCGACTTTGCACTATCAAAGCATTATCTGCATGCCGCAGTACCGTGGTAATTCGTTCGAGGTGGGTATCTTGTAAGCCATATGCTGTTTTATCTGTGGTTGGACTTGCTTTCTGTTCACTTTTATTGGAAACGGTCTCATTGATGCTTCCTCTTAGGAGTTGCGCTTGCAGGATTACCAGCAAAACCGCAAGACCGCTGGCTCTACCAACTTCGGTCAATCGGCATTCGGCAGTACAACACAGCCCCCTACTTCCACCACCTTGTTTGGACAATCTAATCAGCCGCAACCTGCGAACTCTATGTTTGGTTCATTCGGCAATGCCGGTGCCAGTGGTGCGACTTCGGGAAGTGCCCTTGGCGGGCTGGGTCAAACATCGACGCAACCGACGGGGGGATTTGGTGGGACTTTCAACCAGGCTCAGCAGCCGGCCCAGCAGCCGGCCCAGCAACCGCCGGCGAGTGGCTTCGGATCCTTCAACCAGGCTGCTCAGCAACAGCAACCTCAGAATGCTGGTTTGTTCGGGGGCGGCAGTTCATTTGCAACCCAAAATAAACCGTTGGGCGGCTTCGGTATGTCTTATCACCAGTCTCCGTATCATTAACTTACCATACCACAGGCAGTACTGGCGGCTTCGGAACGAGTTCCAACACTGGATCTACTGGTCTTTTTGGACAGACCAATACCACGCAGCAACAACAGCCTGCTTCTACAGGTCTGTTTGGGCAAAATCAGCCAGTTGGTAGTGCATTTGGTGGGGGTGCATTTGGTATGTGCTACACAATTGAGCGCGTGTTGCAGCTAACTCATTTTGAGCAGGTGCCAATACTACTGGCCAGAAACCATCCGTATTCGGGCAGACCCAACAACAACCAGCAACTGGTAGCGGCTTTGGGTTATTTGGATCTCAGCAACAGCAGGGCGCTCAAGGCCAAGCTCAGCAGGGCACCACCGGACTCTTTGGAAATCAGCCTGGGTTTGGACAGGCTAACACAGGCCAGACGGGACAGCCGCAACAGGGTGGATGTACGTTGTTATTCGTGATCTACTGTCTCAATTTTACCAACATCGAACGCAGTATTTGGCCATTCTCAGACTCAACAGCCTAATACCGGGCTGTTTGGTGGTTCTGGGGGAGGCGGTCTGTTTGGAAACACACAGCAGCAAGGTACCCAGCAGCAAGCTGGTCAGCCGTCCCCCTTCGGGGGGTTGTTCGGAAACAAAACAACCACTCCAACAACGGGGAGCGGAATCTTTGGCAGCAATACCACCGGCCAAACGAACACGACTCCTGCGCCCCAGCAAACCAGCCTCTTCGGAAACACGTTTGGACAGTCAGCTTCCCAGCCGACAAACAACGCTTTTGGGGGTGGTACCGGCATTTTTGGGCGGGCGTCCGTACCTACCGGCGGTGCAATACCATCTAATACACAACCACTCGGAAGCTCCATGTTAGGTAGCACCCTAGGGATGTCTGCTCTTGGGGGTCATGGTACAAGCTCACAAGGCCTACAAGCCTCTATTGCGCAGCCTATTGCTACAAACCTCCCAATTTTCTCCCTCCTCCCCTCATCGAATACTCCGGCAATGGAGACATCAACCAAGAAAAAAGTCAACTTGTTTGACTCAGTCCGGGCTCCCACGTCGCGGTCCATCGCCTATCAACCTGTGCAGACCAGATTGCGTGGCTATACCTCTACTACGTCTAGTCCATCATCGAACAATGGTTTAACCCTGTCGTTAACGACGGGAAAGCCTAACGCACTCAGCTTAACATTGACTGGGAGCCCTGGAAAAGTGACAAATGGCTCGGAACCGTTTGGAACAAGTCTACTCAAAGGTGATTCAAGAGCGAGCTTCAAGAAGCTTGTACTTGACAAGAAAGTCGATGCTGCCGATCTTCTCAAGCGGTCGGGTGCGTCACCGAGTCCTAAAAGGCCCACTTTCAATGCCTCCCTTGCCATTGCTGCCCGTGATAAAGAAACAGTAGCCTTACCCACTTCATCATCTGCCCGGGCGCATCCCTCAAATGAGCGTGGAACTATGCACGCATCGCTAGACTCTCAGACCCCGGATGAGAGTCCTACTACACCCCAGGAGGGTGATTACAGCGTAGAACCAAGCATCTCCACGCTTTCCAAGCTCGGTTATGAAGAATTGGCCAAGGTGAAAGGCCTCGTCGTGAAGCGCATAGGCTTTGGAGAAATCCGATTCTTGGAGCCTGTTGATCTCACGACGCTTACAAAGCTGAGTGATTTACTTGGCGAGCAAGTGCGCTTCGACGAAATGGAGTGCAGCGTATATCCGGACAGTGATGGTGTGGACAAGCCACCACCAGGTAACGGGCTCAACGTTCGCGCACGTATCATGCTGCTTCACTGCTGGCCGCTTGACAAGGCAACTCGGCAGCCGATCAAGGATGAGAAGCACCCATCGGCTGTGAAACATCTGAAGCGTTTGAAAAGCATGAAAGATACCACGTTCGAGAGCTTTGACTTTGTCGAGTGCGAATGGACATTCACTGTAGAACACTTCTAATTTGCCACCCGTCTTATTTCATTACGGTTCCTCTTCGGTACATACTTTGTACATACATACGTATCGAATGCCAAAACATGTCATTCATTTCTTTTTTCGCAACACCGGTGACCGATAGACTTGATCCAGAGGGGTCTAAATGACTATCTGCCAATCATGGTGACCGGACAAAGTAGATAGAAATTGTATCAGTCGTCCCTGGAAGATACTGTACCTCTTCACATGTTCCCACATCAAACCAAACCGCGCCACATGGTGGAAGTGGTTAGGTCATATCATTCAGAGCACAAAACCCGCAGTAGCATTTCCGAGTCTTTTCCGAGTTGGGATTCGTCCGAGTATCAACAAAAAGCATATCAATTAGACATACCGAGTCACATCAGATTCTGTTGGCAACAATGATCGACTACAGCCCAATTCATTCGACCCCCCCGTAATTTCATAATCCCATCCCTACAAATTACAAAATGACTTCCGATGGGGGTATCCGACAACATGACACTGATGATTGAAGGAAACAGATAGGCTCTTCTCATGATCCGACAGGACTTGAAGAATAGAATTGGCACGTTGACAACGATTTCAAACGGCACTCAGTTATTTAAGTTTCTATTCCGTGAAGCAGGTGTCATGCCAGCAGGTCCGCGGCGCCCTTGACTCGCCGGCATCGCCGAGGGTCCAGGAGAGGCGAGCGTGTTCGCCCGCATAAGGGGTGATGATGGATATGCTTGGCCAGGTCCCATCGGCGCCGCGTCGTACGTTAGGCGTCTGGACTTCTTGGCCTTAGGCTTCTTGCTTGACGGAGGGGGCGTTGAGAGAGTATCATTCGAGCTTGCGATACTTGACGCCACTGCATCGTCCTCATCCGTCTCAGAGCTCAGCTCATTTGGCTGCGAGAAAATGCTTGCAGGTGGCACCATGACGGACGATTCTCCCGTGGTAGACGTCAGCGGGACGCGGACTGAATTGTGAGAGGAGAGTCGACCCGAAGAGGAACTTGCATCCGGTACAGGCACACCGTACAGGGCGCGTGGGTCCGTGTGTGCGGACATCCTTGGGCTCGCGACGGCGCCATTTGTCGGCGCGGATGGTGCGGAATAGGAGAACGCCATTTGAGGTGGAGATGGCTGTTGGCGCCGAGATTGTCGGTGACGCATGGCGGTGGGCGTCGTCGGCACTGAGGAAGTGCCCAGCACGGGACGCATATGGAGAAGTAGCTTGCGGCGTTTGTGACTGAGAGCGAGACTGAAACGTACGTTATTATTTTCCAACGAACGGACCGAAACAAAAGTAAAAAAAATAATCACCGGAGCTTCAATGAAAATATTTGGCACGCTGGACGAACTGCTCATACGTGCCAAACTCCTCGTCGATTGTGTGGGAGTTTGCTGGATAACATGCACTGAGCCCGACGACGAACTACTAGACGCAAAACTGGGTCTGTGGTAAACATAACGATCTGGTTCACGGAAACCGTCCGCAACATTCGGTTGAACAAATGTTGGGGACCGTGAGGCGGAGGGAGACGCTAGGGACTAAGAGGGGTTTATCAGCGGTGCGAAAGAGGGACACAACCGTACGCACTGGTCTATGTGAAAGACTCGCAGAAGTTGGCTGAGATCCAATACTCCTAAGCTCAGCCGCAGGGGTGTTGTCACCACTGGCAGCTTCCGGAATGACGCTGAGGCTTCTCTTCCTGCGGGACTGTCGGGAAACGGAACCACTGGGATCGCTTACTATCTCAAACTGTGAGATGGTTGTTGAACCGGGAGACTCGGGCTCCAAGGGAACAATCTCATGTCGCCCGCCAGGGTCTCGCACCATGAGAGGTTCAGACTCCATAGATGGTTGTCTATCGAGGGTCAGTGATGAGGGTGCAATAGGTTGTGCCATTCCGTACGGGGGAGGTAGGCGGATGGTAGAATCATTCTCTGCATGTGGTATAAACCCATCTTGAGGAATTATGCTCCTGGGTCGGCGGGAGGGCGATGGGGTATCCCTGACTACTATTGGTGGAAGACCATTGGGAGGTGTTGGTGCCGGTTCTGAATGTGACAACACTTCTGGATTGGGAGCACTAGCAACGGGAGGCGATCGGGGGAAATCTAACATGGTCTCTCCAATAGGTTCCAGAGGTGGTTCTGCGATAGCAGGTGTCTGGGTGTGAGTGGGTGATCTTACGTCGTCTTCTCGATCATCTACATGAGACGGATTGCTCTGAACTGGTCTGGAGTCGGGTCGATCCGAGGTCGAATGCGCTTGGTCGGAGCCAAGTCTGTGACCACGAGCAAGGCCCTCTTGTAACCCGAGTCGACGCCCTTCTTCCCTTGCAAGGTCAACGAGACCTTCTTCCCGAAGCTTTCTCGCCACGTTCCTGGCTTTCGCCGCACTAGCTTCTGCATCATAACGTTGGGTCTCCAAAGACTCCAAAATCTCTTGGGCTCTAAAAATCTCTTTCTGAGCATAATCGAGCTGTAATTTGTACATCCCTAGTTCTTCGTTGGCACGGGCGGCATCTTGTTGCGCGGCGACACGGGCTTCATTTATAGCTCTGAAGCGTTGTATAGCTTCTCGAGCACGACGCTCATTGTCATCCGCTCTCTGAGACTCCTGTTTGAGTTGTTCTGTCACAGTAAGGAGCATACGGCGAAGGTCCTTTGATTGTTGTTCGTCATAACGTAACATGCTTGCAATTTTCGTCATGGACAAGCGATCCGAGGAATGACGGTGGGAGTGCCGAGGACTACTCACATCGCGACGAGTTTCGTGAGTGTAAATAGACTCCGGGGATGAAGAGTTGGACCTCGAGGGAGTTGATGGCATGCTATCAGTAGGTTCCTGGGTGGAGAGAGTGAACGTGAGAAAGTGCGACTAAACTGTGAACATCCTCATCATGTGACCGTGGCGTCTGCCGGCAAATCCGCCCCGATCCTGCCCGAGTCTACCGAGTGTCCACCTGCTTCCCAAAACTGCGGCTACCATCCGGGCTAGGATGGCAGCACAGATTATAACGTTTGGTGCGTTGCCACTGGTTCTTCGGTAGCGTGTGCCACGGTCAAGGCCACGGTCACCTGCAGCACAGTAACGTACCGTAGAGACGCCCATAAAGCAACGCGAAGTATCGGCAATCGGCAAATCAGATACAACTTACAATAGGATGTAAGTTAGCGTCGGCAAGCGTCCATCGTTTATCTTCTTTCCCGAAGTGCAATCGAAGGAAAGAGTCCGTGTCAAAAATCCAGTCGAGAGAAGCAATTACTTGAAAGGGCCAGAGAAGGTGGGAAATAATCGACAGAAGCAGAAGAAAAGGATGTGTAATATCACTTATATTACATGGTCGTGTTGCAAATCGGCGATCTAAAGTAGTCCGAAAGGATGGCGCAAGAAACTCAGCTCAAGAGTCCGCCTTAACAAGCGAGTTCATCCTGATCCTGAGCCACTCTCCAGACCCGTACAGCCTCACTCTGTCCTCCCCCGTCTCGTTAAATATTCCACTTTCCTGACTGCCTTCAGGATCACCCATCCCTTAACCTACCACCTTACCTTCATATCATGACCGCCCCACACCATTCCCTCCTTCCTTCAATCCCTGCCCAGTCGTCTTCGTCATCCTTACCCTCAACCACTTATTCTCACCTTCTTACCTCTCGCCCCAAACGCCATTACCTCAAAGACACCTCGGATATTAGTCATAGTCCTCCTCCTAGCCAGGTCACCCCTTCAAATACGAACAAGAAAAAGCACGTGTGTCACTTGTGTTCCAAGGCGTTCACCACAAGTGGCCATTTGTCGAGACACACCCGTATTCACACGGGAGAGCGGAATCATAAGTGCCCATTTCCAGGGTGCGACACCCGGTGTTCTCGTCAGGACAACCTCCAGCAACAGTGCGTCCTTTCCTCTTACTCTGATCCATAGGCTGGCCAATCACCTAGGTTTCGCTGACTTGTGATGCGTCTTCAGCTATCGAATTCACTTGACGCCCGGCTCGCGTCGCAATTCTGCGTCCGCCCGCGGTCAGATCATAGCTGGCGTTAATAAGCACATGAAGGTTCTGCCTCCTGCGCCCGAGGTGCCTTTGGACTCGCCCCCTTCTTTACCCCCCAGTGCAGGAATATGTCAAGCAAGACTACCAGGACGCCGTCACGGCTTCGTCCTATTTTGATCCACGTGGGTCTCGCCGTGTGTTTGATGCTGGACCCCTTTCCGCTCCCGAGGAATTGTTATCTCCCACTTGTCCTTCTGCTGTTATGCGTGACTTGCGCCGTGATTCATGTGACAATACGCCTGGTAATGAGCATGGCCTCTTCCCCCCCAAAAATCATATCTACGTGCCTTCCTCCGGTGCCTTAGTGATGACCGGATCACACGCTATAAACGGATTGTCAAACACAGCGACATATACCATGTATGGCACATTTGCAGCCCCGACTCATTCACCACCCAATCATGCTTCTCTGACACAGTCGAGCAACTTGTCCATGTGTGTCGATCTGCCACTTCGGGGCAACCCACCGGCAAGCAATACGCAAGGACAGCCTTTGTGCACTAGTATATCGTCAAATCAACCCCACTTATTACCAGCCACACCCTCTAATTCTCCATCTCCGGTGTCATCACTATCGCGATCGTCACAAAGCTCGGGACATTCTCCTCATCTACTTTATCAAAAGCATAACTTTCCCCTTGCCATTGTGAATAGCATGACAGACCCACCGCGAGGACCACCTCGCCCAACACAACTCCAAGCCTCCTCTATAGAACATTATCATCCCTTGGGTCTCATCCCTTCGGAGGGTATATACAGCCGTGGAAGCACAACTGCGCCGTGGCAGAACGTGTTATCCGACGCGAGAGGGACCTCAGCTATGCATGGGGGAGTTGGATTTGTTTTGTGATGCGGGGGCATTATGAAGAGGTTCTCGTACACATGCATTGTCGGGGGTTTGGTACTGAACAGACTAGAGCCGTACGTGCTGCCAGATGGCGCGTCACTTGCACCATGTGCGGCAATGGCAACGATAGAGATTGCCAGGCGTAGCCGCCATCTGCGCACGTGATGGTGTGTCGACGATACCTGGGTACGAGTGGTAATTAGTTAGGGGATGTATTACCAGAAACAGGGAGTCAGCCTAATAATAATTAATTATTACGTGGTTGAGGATAAGCGCCGGCCCGGGGTGCAAGCTACACTCAAATGCCCAGTGACCTAGATAGGTGAGTCGCTGTCGAGAGTCGTGTATCTCATAGTAATGCATTTCCAAGCCAAATAGAACAGCTCGTTCAATGTATCCCTATATCAGAAGAACAAGTTAAACGGCTATGCATCAAGGCCAGAGAAATCCTCGTAGAGGAGAGTAATGTCCAAGTTGTCGATGCCCCAGTGACCGTATGTAATCGCACCATGAACTTCGCATGTAACTATCTGATTTATACATTGGTAACCAAATTAGATTTGCGGTGACATCCACGGCCAGTTCTTTGATCTGATGGAGCTCTTTAAGATTGGGGGCACATGCCCAGAGACGAATTACATTTTCATCGGTGGGCATTTGTACGTACTAGATCATTCTCTTCAATTCACACACCTCGTGCTCCATCAATTCAGGGGACTTTGTAGACCGAGGCTTCTACAGCGTCGAAACTTTCCTTCTTCTCCTGGCGCTCAAAGTGCGATATCCGGATCGCATAACTCTCATCCGTGGAAACCATGAGTCGAGGCAGATCACGCAAGTATACGGGTTTTACGACGAATGTCAGCGCAAGTACGGCAGTAGCAATGTATGGCGCTGGTGTTGTGAGGTCTTTGATTATCTCGCGCTGGGTGCCATCGTGGACGGCCGCGTTTTTTGCGTACATGGTGGCTTGAGTCCGGTGTTACAGGCCATCGATCAGGTTTTCAAACTTCACATTTGGTTCTTGATTTGTCCGTTGACCTGGATACAGATTCGTGCTATCGATAGAAAGCAGGAGGTCCCTCATGACGGGCCAATGTGCGACCTGCTCTGGTCTGATCCCGATGGTGAGCATATTCGCTTTTCCCTGGCAACTCCTTATCCTCGCGCAAGGTCCATGACACAAAAATAACGATATAATTCGGTTGTAGATATATCCGGTTGGGGTCTTTCCCCTCGCGGAGCAGGCTTCCTTTTCGGAGCGGACATCACCAAAACTTTCGCGCATAACAATGCCATTGACCTCATCGCTAGAGCACACCAGCTCGCAATGGAGGGCTACAAATTGATGTTTGATCAAACGATTGTAACCGTTTGGAGCGCCCCTAACTATTGCTATCGGTTGGTATTCAGCGCTACTCTATATCGTACGAGGGGTGAATTTCACTGATCTGTATTCTGTTCTGGCATATTCCCCCTGACCATGTGGCACTCAGTTGTGGCAATGTGGCATCTATTCTTGAGCTTGATGAAAATCTGGCCCAGGAATACAAAGTTTTTCAGCATGCCCCTTCGGTAAGCCTCCCACGCTTGTTAGAATTCACAATGTCTCTTGGTGCTGACGGCAGGCAGGACGTTTGCTCTGTGCCACTGAAACGACCACCTGCGGATTATTTCTTGTAAGTGGCACCCAATTGGCTACATCGATGAGCGGCCATGTCTCGGTCACTCTGCCACTTCGCGATCAGGATTTCCTCGATCACAGCTGGATGACGTCTGGTGGGATGGGACTGGCGCTCGAAATTACTTTGAGATCATTTACAGTGCTATACTGCATGAAAAATCGGGAAGGGGTGTTCTTATACATTTTTATTGTCTCCCTGAGGATGACGCTGAGGTCTGTCTGTCCCAAAAAGGTTATGATTGGACTCCGGCCAGTCTACCAAGTTCGAGTTCGGGGCATTACATGTTTCTTACCCGCTTTACATGACTCGGAATAGAACCGTCGCTGTTGTTCTTAAAACACAGTCCAGATCGAGAATAGTTTGGGTTTGGGGTTTCATGTTATGTACTGTGTCAAGCCGTCAGATTGTCAAACCTGTGTGAAGCATTGCAATCTTGGCTAATACGTACTCGGGCGAGGAACTGATGACCCTGCAGTCACGGTCACGATAATAATTCTGCACCTCTTACACACGCATAACTGATCATGATCGAAGGGCTGGAGAGCAGGAGCACTGCAATGGTGTACAATCCATGTCTATTGCCATGCGTTTGGTCCGCAAAGAACGGCGGACTACCATGTAAACAGGAATACGTATTGTGACCTGTAGGTACGGACTCGCCGGAGGCCGGGCGATCTTGACAACTTTGTTGAAACCAAACCACTGGCATGCAGCAATGCATGCAAAAGTTGATCCGAGCGTGTTTCCTTAGTGACCAGACGTAAACCCCTTTTGTTTCTCAACTAAATAACGATTCGATCGTTGGACTAGTCTTGTCGTCAATCCCAAACCATGGGGCCGAACGCCTACATGCATTAATGCTGATCGGGTCCAGAACCGCAGGCTGGGCTCTTATGCACACGCTATATTTCCGGGTAGACACCTAATACTGTAGTCGTGTATTGGAAAGCGTTATAGTTAGTCGTTTGGACTAACTACTATATATGTGCTAAACAGTGAGTTAGTGCGCTATAACTAGGCCAGGCGGCTCTGGCCTGGGGGTAGTAGTCGTGTACTAGTTTTGATGTCACAGCCCCATGAGGCCTTCGATGAGCGGCATCAGAGGACGTATCACAGTAAGACGTAAGGCAAAAGACATCGACAGGGTGTACCGTGTGTGAAGACTCTATCCGTAGAACAGAAACAGCCATCATCGTTCAGCCCACAGGATCTGGCCGCCGCTACTAGGCACAGGATCCTCGGGCTTCTCCGCATTGTCGCCCTCAGCCTCGTCCTCCTGGGGAGTGTTGGTAACAGTACGCGAAACTTCTCCAGGTTGGTTATCCCAGAGGGAGTCTGGAGCTTGTAAGCTGTCGACCGATGGCATTGAAGACCTATCTGTCCACTGGCGGGAAGCGTAGGCATCCGGTATCGGTGATGCCGAAAGGCGTCGTGACGGCGCGGCAAGTGCCCCAGGTGATAAAGGCTGCATCGCTCGCGAGGATGGTTCTTCCGGGCGTAGTGGAGGAAACGTGAATTCGGGAGCGGAGCGTACCCGTTCCGAAAAGAAGTTAAATATCTCAAGTGTCGTCGAATGTCGGCGTCTCCGGCATGCACCCACACCGGGCAACCAATAACTAGGACCGGGTGGTTGAATATGGGTTTGGCTTTGCGCGGGTTGTTGGGTTCGGCCTGTCGAAGACTGGCTTGACGATGATAATGGCGCTCGGGAGATATTTAGACCATCCGCGGCAGCCTGACAAGGGACATAAATGATTCCAAGTGGGTTACCACTACGACGTGGGACAACCTCAGCGGATAAGCAGCGAAGTGAAAAACAACTACTCACCAGACACGACAACCCACTCCCTCGCGTACACAGCCACACGCGCTCTTTATCATCCTGACTGTGGAATAAGAGTCAAAATAACGAGCGTCCATCTTCACAACCGTTTCTGCTGCGGCGCCACAAGCGACCCACGTCCCCTGTCGCCGACGAGGTTGCGCATTGAGGTGGATCAACTCACCGCAACCGTTCGTCCGCCTTGCGCGCGGGAACGAAGATCGGCACGTAGAGGCTGGGGGTCGGAATGCAGATGTACGGTGCCTCGTAGGAGGATCGTGCGGTCGTGGTAAGGTAGGATGGCTATACCATTCACTTTCGCGTAGTCTCCCGCCGCAGAATAACACATATGAGGAATCCCCGTCATCGTCTTCAGGACTGACGTCGACCTCCTGTGGAAACAATAGCGGATCGGGGTCATTTAAGTCACTCGTTGATAGCTCTCTCAAGTTAAGACGTGACCGAAAGAACCATCTTCCGACCCCGCCTTGTCGTTGCTCGGCATCATCATCATCGGTCTCCGATAAATCCTGTTCTGGATTTGGCTGTGCCAGTGGTGGAAAAGATACAGAAGAGTGGCGGGAGATACCCGCCGTGGTTGGAGGCGCATTGAGTGCCATTGGGACTGGTGACTGCGGGACGTTCATGTCTCGGATAGCTATGGCACCGCGACGGCGGAGCCGGGAGACTTCACCTGAACGGACGAGGTCAGAGAGGACAATAGACTCATCTGCGTCGGAAACATGAGCAAGATACGAAGGGCGTGCAGGATATGAGCGAGGATATGTGAGGGGCATGGTGAGCGCTCAGACAAAGGCGTGATGACGCTGCCTCAGCATAGATTGTGTAATCTTTACCCAAATAATTTAAACACAGGCTTACACTGCTACATCTAAAATCCACATCTAAAATCACACAT
>WNFQ01000146.1_pt1 | contig 40945 bp, 42 predicted proteins | sample 5400171 | NCBI WGS metagenome assembly WNFQ01 (sample SAMN13153356, study PRJNA577476) | soil metagenome | isolation source: 20 cm soil under Madrone tree | place: USA:California | collected 2016-06-14
CGATTTAAACCGAATTGCAAAGTGATCGTGCTGACTCCGAACGAGCTGGTCGAGGTCATCGAAGTCAGGCCGCTGATCTGATCAAACTGCGATTCCAACGGGGTCGTGATCGCCGACGTCATCACCTGCGGACTTCCTCCCGGGTAACGGGTTACCACCTGAATGGTAGGAAATTCGACCGTGGGTAGCGACGAAATCGGGAGCATCGAATATCCGAGCAGGCCAAGCAGAATGACGCCTACCATGAGTAGCGAGGTGGCGATTGGCCGCTTGATAAAGGGCTCCGAGATGTTCATAAAACTAATAGAGACCGGTTATCGGTAGGGGTGAACTCCCGCTCGTCCGCAACAGACCGGCCTAGGCCGGTCCGTGCGGCTCGATCAACCACCGCTGGTACTCCCTTGCGGTTGTGCGCCTGGCGTTTCATCAGAAGCAACCGTTTTCTGGTCGCCCTTATGATTTCGGCCGGTGCCATTGGATTCACCAATTCGTTGCGGTGAATTACCCGGAGCGTTTAGAATGACTTTCGAACCGGGCTGCAGCTTGTACTGCCCGTCGACGACGACCTGCTCGCCTTCTTGCAAACCATCATCGATCAGAGCCAGACCGTTGTCGATTTGATTGACCGTGACCGGTCGCATTTCGACAGTCTGATCCGGTTTTATCACATAGGCAAACGAGCCGTTCGGTCCTCGCTGAATCACCGAGGCCGGTACTACCAGTCCGTCTTTACGCGTCGTAACCAGAAGTCGAGCGTTAACAAATTGACCTGGCCAAAGCTTCATGTCTTCATTCGGAAAGGTGGCCTTGAGCTGAATCGTGCCGGTTGTTTGGTCGATTTGATTATTCACCACCGCGAGCACCCCTTCGCTCAACGGCTTGGTATTGTCGCGGTCCACGGCCAGCACTTTGAGTTGTCCCTTGACAGCTTCCTGGTTGATCTGATCCAGCTGCTGCTGCGGAAGCGTGAAGAGCACGGAAATCGGCTTTAGCTGGGTGATGGTCACGATGCCGTTGTTGTCCGACGCGTGCACAATATTTCCGACGTCGACCAGGCGAATGCCAACTCGACCCAGGATCGGTGACGTCACCCGAGTATAGTCCAAATTCACTTTGGCACTCTCGATGTTAGCCTCATCGGATTTCACGAGCGCCTGAAACTGGGCAACTTGGAATTTGGCAGTATCGTACGTCTGGTGATCGAGGACGTTCTTCGCCAGAAGATCACTATCGCGCTGGAAGACAACCTGTGCGTTATCGAGCTGAGCTTCGTCCTGAGCTCGTTTTCCCAGCGCTTGATCGTAAACTGCTTGATATGGCGCGGGATCGATCACGGCCAAAAGATCGCCGGTTTTCACTTCTTGCCCTTCCTTGTAGTCGATTTCCTTGATCTGGCCATCGACTCGGACGCGGACAGTTACAGTGTTGTATGCCTGAACGGTGCCAATCCCATTGAAATAGATTGGCACGTCCTGCTTCTTCACCGTCCCACCAACCACGGGGACAGGTGCTCCACCGGCCCCTCCCGGCCCGCCGGGACCATTGGCGCGGTGTTGCGGGTTCTTTGCTTGTCCCTCTGATTGCGCGGGACTCTCAGAAGAAGGAGAGCCTGACGGCTGATGAAGATACCACCACACTCCTGCAATTCCGGCCAAAAGCGCTAGAAGAATGATCCAACGAGACCTACGCATATTCATTTCCAGGATCGTGTCGGCGCCGGCAGCCGGCCTGGCTGCGATCCAGGATAATACACGGTTTTCCGACCGGCTGGTAATAGGGAAAAAATAAGTCTCCTTGTCCTCCGTGCGGATCGCGTCGGTTTTCTTGCAAAATTCATGGTGTTTTCCAGTTCGATTTCAACGATTCCTCGTCAACGCACAGGGCCGAGACGGTCGTCCCGGCTGAGCTGCACCTTTCGTGCCGAGTTAGCGAGCAATTGTGCCGCCAGCGATGGTTTCACACCTACAAAGACGCACGCTCGCTCTGGAGCCGCGCCCGATTTCCGTCAACGGTCAGAAGGGTCAACCAAGCGGCTACCAGCGATGCCCGAAGGGCCGGCAAGACAAAGGATCTGGCTTCTTATTGCTTTTCCGGGGTCTGGCTCCATCGGGTCCGATCCATCAAGAGCAAACATTCATTGTTCATCAACCCAACAGTCGACTTCAGCGGAAAATCGTTCAATCCCTGCGGAAGACCGAGGACGATGCTGGCCCAATCTTTGTACTCTCCAAATACTATGTCCGACAGGAAATTCGAATCGCGCGAAATCGGGGTCAGGTATAGGCCGACAATCGGCGCTCCTAAGGATTCATAATCGTGGTACTCATAGAACTCCTTTCGGAGTAAAGGCAACCAAAGCGATTTGCGGTCGGCATACCAGGCCATCGCCCACGGCATATCAGAGGCAACTATCTCGTTTGGCTTGGTCAAAGTTCCAATCATTTGCATCGCTCCTGGAGCATAAGGAGGAAACTGAATGCGCGCGCCGCCGACCAAGAATCCAAAGAGAGTCGGCAATCCGGTCACGAGAAAAAAAACGGCATAAATCGCATACCGATAAATAGAAAGTTCCAGCCTAAGCCGATAGAAAAACACGATAACCATTGCGTATCCGTAAATGGCCATCGAGGGGCCGAGTAAGATCAAGGTCTGGTTGGGACTAAACGCCTGCGCATTCGTACCGATGAGCACCGAACCGGCAAACGCACCGAGCAACATCAGAAATATCAGCCACTTAAAGCTATTGGTCTCCGGCCGTTTAAATGGATGGAACAGGGCGGCCAGAAAGAGCGGCGTAACCGCTATTCCGCCTAACAAGGAATACGAAGAACCTAGCTGCTCCTTGAAGTTAATGATCGGTCGTCCTTGGAATGCGGGAGGCGTAATCTCCGACAGGTCGGGATCGTTCAGACGCATCCAACCCGCCTCGGAATGGACTACGTGATCCAGCAGCGCGAACGGGCTAATCCCAAACGGGGTCTTCGAGATTTGCAGATCCCGCACTATCCAAGCGGAAAACAGAGCCAGGCAAATTAGAGCAGGTAAGAGCGCCCCGAGAGGCCGGGGATGAAAATACGCGCAGCAGAACACCCAGCTTACCCCAGAAATCCAGAGAGTAATCGGATGACAGAGGGCAAGCGCGCCCTGAAAAAGTCCGAGGATAAAGAGCCAGAGAAAAGGATTTCGGCCATTCGCTTCCGCAATCACCGCTTTAGCGAGGCACCAAAGCGAACCGCTGGTGAGAAACAGGAGCAACATCTGGGGTAAACCCGAGAGCGAAAACTGCCAAAATTGATCGGCCACCAGCACCACCCCGGTCGCCAGCCAAGCCACCTTGGCATCAAACAACAACCGGGCGAGAAAGAAGTTCACGAACAGCGCCAACAAGAAAAAAAGGATCGATACAATCGCAATCAAACGGTCACCTCGATACACTGGATCCCCATCGTCTACTTTTTGATCGAGCTGTGGGGCTAAGAGGTACAAGACGCCGGCGTTCACAATCGGGTTCAACGGCGCGTGGTAAAGATCTGGAACATTCCCAGCAGGTACCTGTCCTAATGTCTGCTGGAGAAGATGCGCTTCCAAGGGGCGGATATTCTTGGTGCTGAAGCCGTTCCCGCGGGCTATTTCGTGCGCAATCTGAGCCTGGTCGATACCAGCCGGACTCGAAAGACCTCGAAATTGGATCAGGAGATAAGCAAGCGCCAGCCCGATGACCGCCAAGAGCAAAAGTACCAGTCGAAAAAATCCAGCGATTTTTCCTTGTTTGGGGGAATCGACGAATTCTTGCACGTTCATCTCTTCATCGGCCGCCGCCTTCAGAAATGTTCAGCTCTTTCAGCCGGCGGTGTAGCGTGCGACGGCTAATCCCAAGCTTTTTTGCCGCCTCGGTCCGATTTCCGCCGGTCTCGTCGAGCGCGCGCACAATGAGACGCATCTCCTGGTCGTGTAAATTCATTTGTCCGGCCTTTTCTACGCCTGAGCCGAACGTCGAACCGGCAGGCTCGGAGATCGTCACCGGAAGATCATGCAAAGCGATTTGGGAGCCGGACGCCAGCGTAACACCGGAATCGATCGCCCCTTTGAGCTCCCGGACGTTGCCGGGCCAATCATAGCGGAGCAAATAATCCATTGCCTCGGGAGCAAGTGGACGAAACGGCTTTCCATCGCGCTGGCTAATCTCCTTGAGAAAAGCGTTTGCCAGCAGCGGAATGTCCTCCTTCCTTTCACGCAATGGCGGGATCCGAATTTCGACGACGTTCAGGCGATAAAACAGGTCCTCCCGGAACTTGCCTTCGCTGACCAGTATACGCAGATCGCGGTTAGTCGCTGCAATTAGCCGGAAATCTGCCTGGATTGTCTGATTGCCGCCGACTCTCTCAAACAAACCCGGATCGAGCGCACGAAGCAATTTCACCTGAACATTGCCGTCGATCTCACCAATTTCGTCGACAAAAAGCGTCCCACCAGCCGCTTGCTCGATGCGGCCGATTCTTCTCTCCATCGCTCCAGTAAACGCTCCGCGTTCATGCCCGAAAAGTTCGCTCTCAACGAGCTGCGGAGAAAAAGCCGCACAATTGAAGGCGACAAAACGGTTCTTCGCCCGGCCGCTGAGGTGATGAATCGCGTGAGCAACCAACTCTTTGCCCGTACCACTCTCGCCGGTGATCAACACCGTAGCCCGGCTGGGAGCGACCTGGCGAATGGTACCGTAAACTCGCTGCATCGCCAGGGACTCTCCAATTAGGCTTTCCAGCCCATAGCGGTCGTCTACTTGTTGACGCAACTGCGCGTTTTCCTCCACCAGCCGCCGGCTCTGGATCGCCCTGGTGATCTTGATCGAAAGCTCGTCGAGATTGATCGGCTTAGTGACAAAATCATACACCCCACGTTTGATCGCATCGACCGCCGTCGCGATTGATCCATACGCAGTCATCAGCATGCAAATCGGAGCCCGCGGGTTCTGTTGGATTTTAGCGATCAAACTCAGACCATCTTCACCGCCGCCCAACCGCAGATCTGTTATCACCAGATCGATGCGGTCAGCCGCAATCACACTGAGAGCTTCATCGATATTGCTTGCTGTATAGACATCAAAATCCTCTTCCAGCGATTGTCGCAATCCGTCGCGAGTATGTTTTTCGTCATCGACGATCAGAATCGTGCCCTGCATGAATAAAATCTCGTCCCCAAACAATGCCACTTAAAGGCACAGATTCCAAGGCCCTGGTGTGCCAAGTCGGCGCAGGAAGACAACGTCCGCTACTTGATGCGCTGATCATTCTTCGTATGGCCGAACTAGATTCCATCATTCATCAACCCGTCCGGCTTCAGATCATGGCAGCGCTTAGTGAACTAACCGAGTCCAAGGAGGTCGACTTCACTTTCCTCAGAACGAAGCTCGCTCTGACCGACGGAAACCTCGGAGCCCATTTGATAACGCTTGAAGGTGCCGGTTATCTCAAGATCAAAAAGACGTTTGTCGGCCGTCGCCCCAAAACTTTTCTGGCTATTACGGCGCAAGGAAGGCAAGCCTTTGACGCCCACGTGGCGGCCTTGGAAGCCATTATCAAGCCAGGAGGCGGCAAATAGGAGTCGAATCAAAGCCAGGTATCAGACGTGAAAACTAACCGTTTCTCTTACTCACGACCTCTCGTGAGAATAACTAACGCCAAACGGAGATCGCATAGCCGGAAGAGATCGATCTGTCTCATTCCTTTGGCAAAGGCTTCTGTTGCCACCGGGATATTCATTCGTTTCCCCTATGTCCAACGCCCTGAACAGAACATCTTCTTCGATATTGCGGAATTCGTTCTGGTTCTCGTTCTAGCGGCGTCAGCACTCGCTGGCACGATGATCATGCTCAGTTGCTCAATCGGTTGAGCCGGTAGGGAGTACTCTCCACATTGATATCGTTATCTTCGGTAACGGCGACTGTCCCGTTACGCTCGCTTGCTCGTGCAACCTAAAAACCTCAGCGGAGCGATTGGTTTACAGCAGCCGGGAATCGCACTCGCCTTGTTATCGTTGGCCGGAAGGTTGCGCTGTGGGTTGATGGCAAACCGTGGCGACTGAGTCTTTAGGTCAGCGACACTCATCCTCCTTCGTTCCACCGCTTCGGCAAGGAACGCCGAAAGCGTAACGGGACAGTCGCCGCCGAAGACAACGTCGCTTGACTAGTCGGTCGATTGACCTCCAGTGCCTACGGTCGGTTCCGCTGACTCGTTCGCCGCATCGTTGCGATCGCTCAGGAGCCGGGTCCGCTTCTCGCCATACGGGAGGTGGATTGTCACCCTCACTCCCTTTCCTTGGTTACTCTCAATTTCAATCTCGCCTCCATGTTCTCGAACGATTCTCCGTACAATAAGCAGACCCAAACCACTGCCGGAAGATTTGGTGGTGAAGTAAGGTCGAAAGAGCTTGCTCATATCTTCGGCCGAAAGCCCTCCGCCGGTATCGGTGAACGCAATCGACACAAAATTATCGTCGCGCCAGGAGCGAATGTGAAGAATTCCTCCGGTCCTCATCGCCTCGAAAGCGTTCTTGATGACATTGTAGAACGCCTGTTTCATTTGATCTCGGTCAACCTCTACTCGCGGCAACCCGGCGGCCAGATCGGTTTCGACCAAGATATCGCGATCCTCGATTTCCCTTCGCAAGAAAGCCACGGACTCCTCTATGATTTCGTTCAGGTCATGTGGCTCAAACGAAGGTCGGCTGGGCCGAATCGCTTGCAAGAATTGATGAATGATCGAATCAAGACGCTGGATTTCAGTGCGCGCGACTTCCAAAAGTTCCTCGATCGAATCCCGAACCGGAGCCGCCACCCGTCTAATCTTCCGCTCGATTAACTGTAAATGTATATTCAGAGAGTTAAGCGGATTGCCAATCTCATGAGCGACACCAGCCGCCAGCATGGTTAACGCGGAAAGCTTTTCGCTTTCAATAGTCCGCTCAGTGGTTCGTCGATCCTCGGTGATATCGCGGAGAATGACAGCGAAGGCGACCAGGTCTTGCACCATTGCAGCCGATTCAGGAACAGCTTTATCTAAATGCAAAGGAGCAACATAGAAGTTGAGAAATCGATGCTGCGGATAGAACAACTCGATGTCGCGGCTTACGGTGCCCTCGCTCGAGCGCAGGGAAGTCCAACTCAAGCCACGCAGGAAATCATCGATCGGTTTGCCCCGAGTTTCCTCGGGTTCCACGCCAAATAGATGGCCGGCAGCAGCATTGAAGAATTGAATTTTGCCTTGCACATCGGTAACAATGACTCCCTCCTGGAGGGCATCAAAGATCCGCTCAAGAAAACCCTTCTCCTGAGCCAATCGGATAAGGTAGTTCTGTACTTCCTCCGGTTGAACCCGCCGAATCCGCTCGATCAGTTTGTCCAAAAAACCTGACTTCATTAGAACAAATTCAGACTCGATAATTTCTCCAGCGCACCTTTATAGACATTGGGTGGAAGGGTAATGGCCTCGGCAGCAATCGATTCCTCGGGGAGCCACGTTTCCGCGGGAAGCGACGGCAAAAACCGGGTCGATGCTACCTCCAATTCACCAGAAAATGCGCTGCTCTTCGCTCGGATATTCTCTACCTGATAATCGCTTTGCCGGACCAGGGCGTCCACTACGAACATCTCTTTTAGGCTCTTCATCAATTGCGGATCGATCCGAAACTCCAAATTCCAGGCCGGCTGATTGGTTCGATCCCTAGTCGATTCGTAACGGAGAATCTGAAATAAAGCGGGCAGAAGGACGATCTGTTGATCTCGAATTGGCAGGCGGAAGTCGGGGATCGTTTGCCCCGATCCGGTCGACCCAGCAGCTCCCAATTGTTCGCCCAAATTTTTTGGATAGACCCACACGCTTTGACCGTTTCGGCACAATATCACTCTTTCGTCTGGATCACTGGTTTCGATGCGCAGCTTATCCGGAAACTGAAAGCTAATTCGCATCCGACGATTCATTAAGAGCGGCGTGATTTTAGACGCCTGGCGAATTGTCACCTCAGCGACCATCGCCTTGTTAACGGACTTAGAATAGAAAAGCGCTCCGTAAGGTTGCAGCACTTTTGCCAGCACATCATATTTGTTTTGGGCCAGGCAAATCCGCGGCCCGCACAGAAAAAACGTCATAGCGATGAAGCTCCCCCATTCAGAAATCCGTGGCATGTAGCTACAGAAGTTCAGAAGTTGAACGAGTACAAGAAGTACCCAGTTACGAATGTGGAATGTGAGACCCGAGTATTCGATTGGGCAACGCCGATTTAGAAATGGTCCAGGTCTAATCTACAATCCGTATTCCGGATTTCATAAAACCGTTTGGCTCTTTTGGTATTTCCCGGTATCCTTGGCCGAAACATTGCTTAAGGAGCTGTGTTGGCGCCAATCTTGTTGCTTGCTGCCCCGTCTGGTGGGCTAATTTACGCTTTCACGAACGCGACTTTCGAAGGAAAACTTGTCCTTCTCGCGCTCTTCGTCGCCTCGATCTTCAGCTGGTCTGTGATGGTGACCAAAATGCGGGTTGTTCGCCTCTCTCGAAAAAAGAACGAACAGTTTCTTCAACGATTCCGTTCCGAGCGGCAGCCTCTGCGAATTTACGAGTCCAAAGTTCGATTTGATGGCTCTCCACTTTATGCAATTTATCGGGCTGGATGTCGCGAACTCACCTTTCATCTGATGGGAGCAAGTGAAGTGGATGATACTTTCTGGGCGCGACTGGAAATCGCAGAACGTATCACGCCGGCCCAAATGGGCGTCGTAACGACGGCAATGGAACGCGCGGTTGGCGAATCTGCGCTCCGGCTGGAAGCACAAATGATCCTGTTGGCCACGGCAGTAAGCGGCGCTCCTTTTTTGGGTTTGCTCGGAACCGTCTGGGGCGTCATGGATACCTTTTCCGGCGTCGCGATTGCCGGTTCGGCAAACTTGGCCGCAATGGCTCCAGGGGTGTCTGGTGCGTTGATCACCACGGTCACCGGTTTGCTCGTCGCCATTCCTGCAATGTTTGGTTACAATTTCCTCGTCACCAGCATTCGCACACTCATTGTGCAAAACGATAATTTCGCCGCAGAACTTGCCTCCGAGTTTGAACATAAATATGTCAACCACGGAGTTCGACCCGCCCTGGTGACGAAATAGAATCCACCGCGATGCGACGTTTTTCAGATCGCCCAACATTGCACACGCTCACCGAGATCAACATCACACCGTTGCTCGATCTCGCATTCGTTCTGCTGATTATTTTTATCATCACGACACCGCTGATGGAAAAGAGCGTCAATCTTGAGGTTCCGACCAGTGGAGAAGCGAATCAATCCGTCGACTCTTCCACGATGCAGACCATCGGCATTGACCGAGAAAACGTGATCACGTTGAACGATGAAATCGTGGATCTCTCGACGTTGGAGAGCCGGCTTATTTCCCTGCACGAAGAAAAGCCGGAAGCGCCGGTCATCGTTCGACCAGACAAATCCCTCACTGTACAGCAACTGGTGAGCGTCATGGATGTACTGCAGAGGGCGAAGATCTCCAAAGTAGGAGTCGCGACTCGCTCCGAGCAATCCGAATGACGGTGAACGATGACCATCGACCGACCGAAACCGGCGGGTTCCGCCTCAACTTTGCTCTCATCGCCGCGCTTCATTTGCTCGTGTTAGGGGCGGTGCTGCTCCTCGCGTTCTTTCCCAGCCGCAAAAAGGACGAGAACGTGGTCTGGATGAACCCAGGATCGTTCGCCTCCGGTAGCCCAATGAGTGATGGAATGGACGGGGGCGCTCAGCCCGATACCGCCGCCGGTCAGAAGGAGAATTTGCCTCCAGAACCGGAGCCAACTCTTTCTCCACCGCCATCAATTGCCCCGACTCCGCCACCGACTCCGCCCGAGATCCCGAAGGATACGCCCACTCCGAAACCGTCGGTTCAGGTCACGCCCACTCCTCCACCAAACTTGGTTACTCCGAAACCCACGCCATCGCCGAAACCAAGTCCCTCCGCTACACCGAAACCGAGCCCGAAACCGAGCCCGAAACCAAGCCTGAAGCCGACTCCGAAGTCGACTCCCAAGCCAACTCCTAAGGCAAGCGCCAAACCAGCAGCAAAGCCGACTCCGGAAGAAAGCAGTACGCCGAAGTCCAGGTCAGGCGAAAGTCTGGCGCACAAGTCGCCCTCCAAGAAAGAGGAGGAAAAGACGGCTAAAAACGTGCCTTCGCCCGCCGCCCACAAATCCGAGAACGGAGGCGGCTCTTCCGATAAATCGCCCAAGAATAACTCATCGAACGGCGCGAACGGAAATGGTACCGGGTCCGCTCCTGGGAACGGCGATGCGGGTTTCGGGCCATACGCTGAAATCATCAAGAACCGGTTCGATGGGGCCTGGAATCAGCCTCATGGCCAGATTCCAGCCGACAGCGCGCTCGTGGTGACCGTTCATCTGAAAATTGAACCTGATGGTACAGTCACCGAATTTTCGATTGTGGAAGGATCGGGCAACTCGGTGGTGGATGAGACCGTCAAGGAGGCGGGACACAAGATCACACGGCTACCACCGCCCCCCGGTGGGAGCGGGTTTTCTCCAACCATCCGATTTGAACTTCGGAGTGACTAAAATTTTTTGGGCATTTTCCAGTAATCGGGCGCGTCTATTGCTGGGATCGAGGGCTCCCATTACGTTTGCTTCTTTCGGTCGCATTTGATTAGTTAACGCCACTAAACCATGCCCGAGGCCGAGAACTATCAGCACTATCAGGTACTCCGGCGCGAAGATGGCTCGCTCTGGGAGCTGGGTCGGGGAGCAATGGGCATCACTTACAAGGCTTTTGATACCAATCTTCGGTGCACCGTCGCGCTCAAGGTTATTAACAATACTTACCTCGATAGCGAGATCGCCCGTCAGCGGTTCCTGCGCGAAGCCCGGGCGGCCGCAGCCTTGCGACACCAGAACGTCGCTTCGGTATTCCACCTTGGGTCAGACCATGACAGTTACTTCTACGCGATGGAATACATCGACGGCCAAACCGTCGATGCGTACATGGCTGCCAAAGGGAAAATGGAGCCAGTCGAAGCGCTTCGAATTTGCCTGCAGGTGACTCGTGCTCTGGCAGCAGCCGCCCGGCAGCAACTGGTGCATCGCGATTTGAAACCGGCGAACCTGATGCTGGTTGACGAAGACGGGGAAAAAATCGTTAAAGTGATCGATTTCGGGTTAGCCAAGACGGCGAAGCGAGAGGGCGAAGATTCGGGTACGCTCACGATCGCTGGCGGCTTTGTCGGTACACCCCATTTCGCCAGCCCCGAACAGTTAGAGGAACGAGACATCGACATTCGCTCTGATATTTATTCGCTTGGAGCGACGCTCTATTACATGTTGACCGGCCGGCCCCCATACTCCGGCTCGGTGGCTCAGATCATGAGCCAGCATCTTTACAAACCAATCCCGATCGAGCCACTCGCTGATATTCCGTCCGGTGTCACTGGGCTGATCGAAAAGATGATGCAGAAGGATCGAGAAAAGCGTCCGCAAACGCCGGCGGAACTGCGTCGAGAGATTGCCGGTTGCCTGGAGCAACTTCAAGGGGCGAGTAGCACAACGATGCAGATCGAAGCAGAGGCCGCGGTTGCTTCCCCGGTTCCAGCGCCGCCGGAGAAGACACCTAGCGCCGAAGAAACGATACCGGATGAACCTTTGACCCGAGAATCTGTTCTAGGTCGGCGATACCAACTCATCCGTGAGTTGGAAGAAGTTCCCCAAGGTCGCCAATTTTTGGCTTATGATCTGCGCCAGAGCCGCCAAGTAACCCTCTTGATCTTTAGCGTTGCGTTCTTAGCGGACGCAGTGCGGTTCACTTCGATGGAAGAAGAAGTAAACCGACTTCAGGTTGGCAATCACACTGGGTTACGACAGGTCTATTCTCTCGAAAGCACAGCCCATCATTCTTTTCTGGTTCAGGAATGGGTCGTCGGCCCAAGCTTGCTGGAGATCCTGCGGGCAAGACGCGCGTTGACGGCGCCGGAGGTAATCAAGTTGCTTGACCACCTGGCGCCATTAGCCGATCACGCGACGCAAAAGAACCTCCAAACCGTGGATTTCACGTTGAGTGGGGTTCAATTGACCTATCCGGGCCTGATCCAAGCGGCTATTTCGACGCAACTTTTGCAAAAGCCGCTCTTCGGATGGCCGGGATTAGTCGTCAAAGTCGCTGCGCTCGATTTTTCATCATCGGGGCCGGGCGCTGAACAGGCGACTTGGGCTGGCTCGGCAACTTTGATTCAAGGGGCCGGCGCGGGAAATGGCCCACGTGGAAGTCACCTGCGACTCCTAGGCCTCCTGGCATACGAACTCCTGGGCGGACAACGCGCCGTGGTCGAAACCAGCGGCCGGATTAGCCCAGTCGCGAGTCTGACCGAAGGCGGCAACGTTGTCCTTCGCCGAGGTATCACCGATGATTATCCGGGAGCAACAGCGATGTTAGCTGAGTTCCGGGAGATAGTTGGCGGTGCAGAACCGACGGTCGCTCCGGTCGAGCCCCTCCTAAGAGAGTCTCTGCACGATCCGGAGCCAGAATTGCTGCCCGACCCGATCGTTAGTCAAAGCACGACGCCGGAAACCGTTCATGGCGCTGCGGACAGGATCGAAGTTTCCACGCCCGCACCCGCTCCAGCTGATCTGATTGCTGCAAATCAAACGAACGTTCCACCGCCATTGCCCCCGGTCGATTCCCGATCAGGTGAAACTGCCGTTCCCGACGTTCCTGGTCCTGCTACGCCCCGTCCTCACGTGTCGAAGACTGGAATCTTTTTGGTTACAGCGCTCGCGCTAATCCTGATCGGAATTCTCGCGCTGGGCGGCATTTTGGTCTGGCGCTTTGCTTCGCAGAGCGGAACGAATTCGCAACCTACTCCGTTCGGCCAAATTGCGCCCAAACCGACAAGTACGACGTTAAGGACTCCTTCACCCAACCCGACCAGCACGACGCTCACAACTCCTTCGTCGAATCCGACCGCCACTGCCGTCGCAACCCCGACGCCCGCAATTGTCGAAAATACGCCCACTCCGATTGCAACGCCCTCTGCGACTCCGGTGGAAACTCGGGAGGCAGCTTTACAGCGGCAACTCGATTCGACGGCGGAACTCATTAAGAACGGAGATTGGTATTCCGGGATCAAACAATACATTCAACTTTCCAACCAATATTCAGGTTCGAGCGTCCCTCGAGAGAAACTCGAGAATCTGGTCGCAGAGGTGCGATCGAGCAAAAAGATTGGCAGCGCGAATGTTCAAGAGTACCAGTCTGACCTGGAACAGGCGGCAGATCTGGGCAGCGTCCAAGCGATGTTGCTGCTCGGAGAGAGCACCCGTCAGACCGATCAAGAGTACGCGCTCCGTTGGTTTGAGGCCGCGGCAGCCAAAGGCAACGATCACGCCAAGGTTCAGGTCGGACTAGTGTTATCGAATCGGCGTGGAGACGGCGACGCGGCCCGCGCGTTTGAATATTTCAAGTCGGCAGCGGACAACGGAAATAGTGAAGGGAAGTTCACCGCCGGCGAATGTTACTATCTCGGGAAAGGAACCAATGTCGATGTTGCCAAGGCGCTCGAGCTCTTACAGGAAGCTGCAGCGATGCATGAACCTCGAGCGATGGATCTGCTCGGCACACATTTTCGACGGGCGAAAGATTATCAAAAGGCCAAAGCTTATTTCGAGGAGGCGACGCAACTCGGGTTCGTTCGATCTATGGTGAACCTTGGCGTATTGTATCTGCAAGGAGAAGGAGTGACTCAGAACTACCAAACCGCAGCGACTCTGTTCAAGAAAGGGGCCGAACGCTCCGACAGTTACGGCATGTTTTTCTATGCTGAATGCCTGTCTGAAGGCAAAGGTGTGCAAAAGGATGCCAGTGGCGCGACCGAATGGGCGAAAAAGGCGGCCCAAGCCGGCAATCCCATGGCGATTCAATGGTGTAAGGCCAAGAACATCAATTACCAGTAAACGAGTAGCCGGCGCTAGCGGCACGTCAGTCCCTCGGGAGCTTACTTCCAGCGTTCTCGTGGCTAAATCGTTCTTGACCGTTCGGACCGGCCCATTAATCTCGGGACCCTATCTTCTTATATGAACGGAAGTCTGACTAAGACCGTCGCGATGCTGTTGGTGGTGGGTCTCGCTGTGTCTGGGTGTGAAAATATGTCGCCGGAAACGACCGGTGTTGTCGCGGGTGTGCTCGCTGGAACCGCTGCCGGCGGAATCGCCAAGGCGGCAGGTGCCAGCGATTCTACTGCTATAGCCGTGGGCCTGGGCACTGGAGCTGCCGTCGGCGCGATGGCGTATGTCATTGCGAAGCATCAGGCGACCGAGAGACAGCGGCGGATCGCAGAGGAGCGGGCGCGATTGGCTTACGAAAGAATGTCGGCTGAACGTAAGGCGCAGGTGAAGAAACACCGCTATATTGCTGTGGCTACCGTTCGGGAACAGGATTCTAAGGGGGCCAAGAGTGTCATGGTCTATGACACGCAGACCGAACAAGTTGTCGGTAACAATGTCTACGATGTAAAGAGCGCGCCAAAAGACGGTCAGGTATCAAAATTCGATACCTACTCGGCCGAGTACGTTGGAACTGGGGGATAGAGGCCAGAAGATCGAAGCCAAAAGCTAGAAATGCGGTATATGGAATCCGCGAGCTGGACTCGTCGGGGATATTCGCCATTAGGAATCACAGCTTCGGACAGATCAGAAGGCCTTTGATGGGTACAGAACACGCCGTCGAGCGAGTGCGAAAATCCGAGTGAACCAACCACGGGGTGGCATGTGGCTCACAGTCCGGTGCTTCATTCTGTCGTACACTGACACGGCAATCGCCGGACTGTTTCGCCCAGCCCGGACTAGCGGCTACCGCGTTCCGTATTCTAGCTTCTAGCTTCTATATCCTGGATTCCGCATTCGCCTTCTGGCATATCGCGCCAAACTGCGGAGATTGGTGCTATGCGATTTGAGCAGCGATCGTTTGAGGACGGCGGCCATCGTTTTACCGAATTGGTCGATCAAAGAAGCGGTTTCCGCATTCTAGCCGATCACGCCGGAGCCGAACTAATAAGTGTCGCCCGCAGAAATCCGGACGGAGCTTGGCACGGTTATCTCTACCGGGACGGAGACTTTTCGGCTCCGCCGGACGGTTGGAAAAATCACGCAACTGTGATGGGATACTACATCCACCGCCTTTTCGGAGGGCGCTCACTATACCAGGGCGAGGAAATTCGCGGTGGAAACCACAGTTTTCTGCGAACCAAGCAGTTCTCCGATCCAGAAATTGTTCTGAGTGACCAAAGTGCGGCGCTGCAGTTTCGTTTGCCCAGCGATCGCATCGAAAAATCGGAGTATCCCAGGAAAGTGGATTTCTCGCTGGATTATCGTTTGGTGGACGATTGTCTCGGGGTTCAGTTTTCGTTCAAGAACTTGGAGGTGGATCGGCCGGCGCATCTCAGTTTTGGCCTGCATCCGGGGTTCGCGGTAAGCTCAGTCGAGAACGCTCGTGTCCTGCTTCCAAAAGGAAGGTACCGGCGCCATATCGCTCCAGACAATTTCCTCAGCGGCGAAACTGCGGACTTCGCCTCCGAAGGTGGACCCATGTCGTTCAAGCCTTTCGAGCTTCCTGGCTCCTTTCTGATTGAGCCATTGCATTGGGAGGAGTCAGTCGTCCGCCTGCATGACTATGGTTCTAATCACGAGATTGAAATCGACCTGGCGGAAGCGCCCTTTTTTACGATCTGGAGCGATCTTCATCCATTTATCTGTGTTGAGCCATGCTGGGGTCTGCCTGATCATCAGAAACAGGAGCCATTCGAAAAAAAAATCGGTATTCAGGTGGTTCCGCCCCAGGGCAGCCTGAGCCGAGGTTGCAGCTTTCGGTTTCGCTAAGCAGCCCGGTCGGGCATGAAATTGAGCCGCATAGTAAGTAGTGAATTTGATTGAAACACAACCCGGCCGGATAGACGGGCTACTTTTGCGTGCGACATTTGCGGACTAGATCGGTTTATTAATTCGCCGCATGAATCTCGTCCAGAATCTCCGTCATCGAGCAGAGTTACAGCCCGGAGTGCCGGCGATCGTAGATAGAACGGTGCGCGGTGACCGGGTCGTTAGCTTCGTGGCCTTCAATCGTTCGGTCGATTTTCTTGCGCTCAGGCTGCGGGAAGAAGGAGTCAAGTCGGGGCACCAGGTTCTATTGGCGCTGGAACCAAGCCAGGAATTCTACCTCTTTGCTCTGGCGCTGCTCCAAATTGGCGCCATTCCAGTTATTTGCCGGAAAGCCCTTGGTAGTTCGTTTCTCACGGAATGGGTCAAAAACGTGCGGCCGCAAGCCTGTGTCATCCCCCAATCCCGCTGGCTGACCCAGCATTTCCACCGGCAATTGCGTTTGATTCCGATGAGACTCTTTGTTCATGCATTTCGGTTCGAGAGTCGCTGGCTTCGACTTGGAAGATTTGGCCAGCCGATCGAATTAAATCGAGATCAGATCGCCTGGATCGAACTACGGAGCGAATCGCCCGATACATTTCGCGCCTGGGCCTGGAATCAAGAGACACTTGCTCGAACGACTCAGCGTTTGGTTTCGATTCTGCGGATGAAAGCGGGAGAGATCGATCTTTGTGGAAACCCGTTGCATCTACTGGCAAACCTGGCTGCCGGGCTCACCAGCGTGATTCCGCTGAAGCGAGGGCTGTTCACTCCGACTGGCCGACGCCATCAGATAGATAAATTCAAGCCAAACAGGGTGGCCGCGAAAGCAGAGTTTCTGAATCGATACCTTCGCTCCAGTACTTCACCGCTGCAGAAAGTATTTGTATTGGACGCTCCGCTGACTTCCGAAGATGTCGAGTTTTTTTCGGCGTGCCGCCAACATGGCAACATCGAGCTCCTATTTGGGCGAGAAGCCCCACTGGCGAGTTGCACGTTAAAGGAGTTTCAATCTCGCGCAGATGACCATTGGGTTGGCAACTTTTTTGACGATGTCCGGTACAAACTCGAACTCCCGACAACCAAACCAAACGATGGCATTTCGGCCGATTCAGTTTCTAAGGACTCCGAGCTGGGCGAACTTCTTGTCGCGGGAGACTTTCTTCCCACACCATTGACCACCCATGGAGAACCAGACTCAACTATTCTACCTCAGAATGAAAAGGATGAAACCTGGCAAAGAACCGGCGTGAAAGGAGCGCTCGACGACTCAGAGCGATTTCGTGTTCTCGATCCAGTAAAGAGTTAGCAATTGGAAGTTGCTCGTTACAAGGTAAAGGACGGAGAGCGCTCAATTCTGGAACTGGTAACTTCCAACCTTTAACTCTGAGCAGATGGTGCCCCGAACCAAAGCCCTCCTTTTCGTCGCACTACTGCTTGGTGGCGTCGCCTTTATCGGGGTGAGCTTTTGGGGCTTGCATCAGCGGTACGTTCCACCTGAAGCAATCGAGATGTCTCGGCGATTCATCTCGCTCATCGAGTCCGGCAACCTGCGCGAGGCATACACACTCACTACGCAGGATGACCTATCCGGTCCTACCCTCGAGGCATTCGAGACCAAAACTAAGAGCCGAATCGATCAAATCGTATTTACGGCTCGTCCTCCGATCCAATGGGTGGGCGAACGAGGTGGTTTTCAGACCTACGGGAACCGCTTACGGCGCTGGTTAGCGGGCCGAAAACTTGATCCCGATCTGCTCCGTCTGGAATTCACCGTCGGCGCGCCCTTTGAAGTGCGCCTCGTCTCCTTCGGAGACGGAAAGTGGAAAATTAGCTATTTCCAAAACCACGCGGCCTGAACGGTCAACAGTCAGCAGTAAGGAGTAAACCGTAACCGCTAGCGGTTGGCAGACCTGACTGTTTACCGCTCAATTCTTCATTCTCGCCGGGGCCTTGTTGCGCCAGGCCATTAGCAGGGCGCTGGTTAAACTCATCTCGTCCGCGGCTTCCAGCTTGACGTTGGTCGATCCACGTCGTCCCCAGGCGCCGGGTACCGGGCTAAACACCACAAAGTGGCAAAGATCTTGTTACGTACCCGAAAATCAGGATGCGCCATGTGAGCCGCCTCCGTTGCTTCCGGAAGCGCCAGCGCGAGACGGCAAAAATCATCAACGGTCATCATTAGAATACTGTCGATAGATTACGCAATAAAGAGGCCGTCCACCCTCCAGCTCGTGGAGGTGATCAAAATCACACGTCTCAACGAACTGTCAGTTCTGAAGTCGGTTAATTCCTTCTTCTATGTGAAACAATTCTGGATTTTAGATTCCTATTTTCCCTGCCAGATCTTTTTCAGTAGCCCACTGGCACCATAGACCGGGTCGTTGCCGGGAAGAGGCAGAGCCGCAATATTTTGATCCGCCTTTGGCCGCTCGCCGGGACGGCCGGTCAGCAAATCCCATTGGCGTCCATCCGGATAAGCGCCCACAACTCCAAAATCGTTGCTACCCCCAAGATTTTTGTGTCCAACTCCGGCCGGAATCACAATCACGTCTCCGGCTTGTACGGTGAAATCGCGGCCTTGTTCTCCGCCGAGCCGCACTGTCGCTGAACCCCGATAGATACCCAGTACTTCGTGGCTCGTACTGTGATAATGGTGAAAAGGATAAATGCCGTTGCGCCAGGAGTTGGTCCAATTGTTTGCCGCAAATTGCTCTTCGACCTGAGCAGCTGGATCAGTGCGACCGAGGTTAATGACGCCGCGGTACAGAAGGAGCGGGTAACGGTTATTGGGAATGATACCGTCGTCCTTAAAGGTAGCGGTATCTGGCTGTTTCATGTCCTTTCCTTGCGATAAGCCTCGCCTAGGCAGCGTGGTCCAACCAAGAACCAGAAGCGCTCCGGCTTTAAACGTGCTCGCCAAAAATTGGCGCCGATATGTTCGATGTTCGTCATCCATGACAAACCTAGTATAGCGTATCCAGAACACCCGAGCCAGGACCTCCCAGATCGACTTCGGTTGGCCCGCAAAGCACCGTCACTTCGACTGGGATAAGAAACCAAACCTCTCGCCGGTAACCTGTAATGGTTAACCCTTCCTCATTAACCAATCGACTGATTCCTTGACGGCTTCGAGCGACGTATACCGGGGACAATATTCGAGAAGCCTCCGCGCCTTAGCGATGCTGCAATTCGGGCTGTGCGCAATATGATCCCAGGTCGCTGACGCGTTCTCTTCGATAGTTGTTTGTTTCCACTCCTCCCAAGGCAGAAAACGGAGAACAGCCTTCCGCCCAAACCAAGCGGCCACCGACTCAGCATAACCCCGCAACGTGAGCGCTGCGGCGGAAACCACGTGAAAGCTTTCGCCGATCGACGCACTTCGGTTGATCATCGCCTGATAAAATGCGTGAGCGACATCATCGGCATGCACGTGATGAACGGTTTCTAGCCCGAGATTTGGTAACGTTAACTCTTCTCCCTTGGCTAGGCGATCGAAAACGGTGGGATCGAAGTGGCCGGCCGGATTAAGCGGGTTCCAGCCAACACCCACGATATGCCCAGGATGAAGGATAGTAGCCGGGAATCCGTGTCGACGCGCTTCGCCCAGTAAATATTCTTCGATTGCCGCCTTCTGAATCCCGTACTCTCCAAACGGCCGGCGAGGCTCTTCTTCGGTCGTTGGCACAACGACGCTGGGTCCGTGAACCCAGATTGTTCCGCAATGGAGAAAATGCTGGACGTTTCCACGAAGTGCTTCGACCAATTGCTGTGCACTCGCTGGTGTAAAGCAGATCAGATCAATCACCACGTCCGGTTTCAATTCGGCGATCTGCCGACCGAACCCCCCAGAGGTTTCTTCCTTGTCTCGATCGATCTTTATTCGCTGAGCAGATCGCCACGCTGCATCCGCAAGGTAAGGCTCTCGCTCGCCGCGGCTGATTGAGATCACCTCATGTCCAGCCACCACCAATCGGGGTACAAGATAGGTTCCAATATGCCCACTTCCACCAATGACAACGACACGCATAACCAAGTATGGCACGAGGCGAAGGAAACGGGAAGCTGGAGGCTCGTTCGGCTATAGGTCTCTGCTTCGGTTCGCGCTCCGCGCCAAGAGCTAAAAAAATATTCAAATAATTACTCTTCGGAAACCAATTTTCGGTGCCACCTGATCAAGTGATTATTCGAATCCGCGCCAAATCAGGTTCGTCTATCTCTTGAAGAAGGAAAACTAAATGAAGAAATTTTTGTTGTCTGTCTTAGTGGGATCCGGCTTGCTCGCTCTCATACCAACGCAGGCCCGGGCGGATGCTGATGATTACTATTACTGGCGATCGCGACATCACGAGTGGCGAGAGCATCAGCGACGAATCCACGAGTGGAGAGAACATGAATGGCGTGAGCACTGGTGGCGAGAACACCAAAACTATTACGATCGTGACTAGCTAACGGCTCGGTACAGGGCCTGCCATCTACAATGGCAGGCCTTTCCAATTCATTGGAAAGAGGAAGCAGTAACTCGACGAAGGTAGCTCGGACCAGCCGTGACAGCACTATGAGTTTCTAGATTCTCCAAGCTCATCCATCATCTGCTTGGCCAGTTGTGGGCCAACGCCGCTCTCTTCGTGTTTGAAATAAACGAAAGCGTGACTCCAACGATCCTTCTGTGCCTCAATGAATTTCGCCCAACGAGCTATATCCGCCTTTTCGTAATCTTCACGCCGAAGGCGAAGGTAACCAAAGTCAGTCGTCGCGAGACTCGGGGTAACAAGATCGCTACTCTCCGCGATGCAAAGTGCAGCGCTATGCTTTTGTAGCTGACCAAAGATTTCGTCATCGAACCAAGATGAATGACGAAACTCGAAAGCCGCACGGATGCCAGTCGGCAAGCTGCCGAGGAACTCATTCAAGAGCGTGGCATCCTTTTTAAAGCTTGGCGGCAGCTGGAATAAAACAGGTCCAAGCTTTGAACCCAACCCGGAAACAACGCGCTGGAAAATATCCAAGAGCTCCGCGCAATCCCGGAGCTTGGCAATATGGGTGACCTTTTGCGGCGCCTTAAGACCGAACCGAAAATGCTCCGGGGTCGATGTGTCCCAACCTTCGATCGTCTTGCTGTTCGGAATCCGATAGAAGGTGTAATTGATCTCGCTGGTAGAGAATCGCTCCGCGTAGAACGGCAACATTTTCGCGGTCGGAAATTTCTCCGGATAAAAAGTCCCTCGCCATTCGGGATATTGGAATCCGGAAGTACCGATCCAAGGGGTCATACCCGAAGAATACAGGAGTCAGGAGTCAGAATCCAGAATTCCGTAGGGCCAAGCACAGCGGCGCATAGAGCAGCGTCCCAAATGACGTGAATTCGCCTGACAATTTCTGATCCGACCCCGCCGAATTCTGTCTCCTGGATTCTGACTCCCTTATTCAGTATTCTGTGTTCCGTACTCAGTTTTCGGTATCCTGTTTCCTATGCGACTCACGCTGCTAGCCCTTGTGTTCCTTTTATCAGCTTGCTCTACCGACATCACAAAAGGGCGCTTGGTTGGAGACACTGGCATCGATCAAGGTCAAGCAGACAAGACAAACTACCCGCCAAATAGATTAGCGGAGCAGACCTTCATATTCTCCAATCCCATTGGCTATGAATCGAAGCATTTCGCGACCGATGAAGAAAGGAAGATCGCTATGAAAGTCGCGCGTAAATTGGGGTCCGGAGATGATAATCACCGCTTTATTGCGATTCCGGTCGCATCCGCGAGAGGCACTAGCACCACCGCCGAAGTGATGGTGTACGATAGTCGAAAGCAGTCTCTCGTGGGTGATTCTGTATATCGGCTGGCGAACACCCCAGCTTCCGGTCAACCGCTGAAACTCGACAATGTCACCGCCGTTTTCGTAACCCCGAACGAATACCCACTAAACTAATCAGTGATCAGTAGTCAGTAGTCGGGAATCTGGAATCATTGAGAGGTCAGTGTTGCTAGCGCAGACAAAACAAAACCGATACCGCACATGGCTCATACCCGGCGCGATATCCGAAAACTGACATCGGAACGCCTTTAGCGCACCGAGGCCGGCGCCGCTGCGCGCCCTGGGGGTGCTTTCGGCAAATCGTAGAACTGGCCGCGATCCGGGCAGCCGCCTGGCACCCGCCAGACGGAGTCGGGTTGCCCTAGCAATCATGGCGACGGCATGCCTCTCTACTACTGGCAAATCCTTTCACCGATCACCGATCACCGATCACCGATCACCGATCACCGATTACCGATCACCGATTACCGATCACCGATTACCGATTTCTACGTCTTCCCGCATCCTAGGTTGTATGCTGCAGCACTGGTGGCTTATTCTCCTTATGTCGCTCGTCTTCGACGGTCATCCGGACACTTCCCCGCGAACCCGAACCCGAACCAAATCACCTTACCCGACCAGCTCAAAGAGCGTCTCCTGGATCACCAACATCCCCTACATCACCAGAGGTGAATCGGAACAGCAACTCGACCTTTACCTTCCGACGAACCGAAAAGGGGAACCGCTAGTGATTTACGTTCACGGGGGCGGCTGGGAACACGGAGATAAGGCGGGCGATAGCATTAACCCGAACAATCTGCAATGGCTGTGGCAAGGCTACACCATGGCATCGATTAACTACCGACTGGTACAAACTGCACTATGGCCAGCGCAAATCGAAGACTGCAAGGCCGCCATTCGCTGGCTAAAGGCTCACGCCCGAAACTACGGATACGACGCAGACCGCATTGCCGTCGTGGGCGAATCGGCCGGCGGTCATCTTGCGGCGATGCTGGGAACGACCAGTGGCACCCGAACCTTTGATGTCGGCGAAAATCTTGATTACACCAGCGATGTGACCTGTGTCGTCACTTTGTTCGGCGTCAGCGACGTGACCCGTGAACCCTCCGTGGCTGCTACCCTTCTTGGACCCGTGGGCAAAAACAGCGCCGAACTGGTACGCGGCGCTAGTCCAATTACCTACGTGCACCGGGATGAACCGCCGATGCTCATCATTCACGGGACTGACGATAAATTGGTTCCTTATGAACAGGCTGAGCTTTTAGCGGACGCAATGGACAAGGTTCGTGCGCGCTATCATTTTCACACTGTCGTCGGTGGCGGTCACAATCCTTATTTCGGTTTGAACCTGAATCCGAAGACCGGGACCTACGACGCTGGCGGAGGCGGCATCGGCCTCTTTGAAGACCCAGCGGTCGAACCAATGATCATCGAGTTTCTGCGCACGTACCTGCACTAAGGTTTTGCAGTTCGCGGTTCGTCATTATCGGCGGTTCCGTAAAACCTAAATCCTTGCCAAAATATCTCCGGGTTAGCAGTGACCGTTAGTCGCCAAGCACCAACAGCGAGAGCTTCCGGTGTTGTCGGTAGCCGCAGACTATGTCGGACATGCCAGTCGTCCCTACCAAAGACGGCGTGTCCGTTTCCCAATATTAAACTCTTGGCTGTCAAAACCGACTGTTTGTGATAGTTATATTTGGGTAGTAACTATGAACAAACCAAATGCCGACTCTCAGCGATCCAAAGATTCAAAGGATCGTCTGCGCTTCGAAGCATTCTCTTTTGGATCGATCTGCATTGATGGAACCACTTACGAACACGATGTGGTGATTGATCGAGGAGAGATCCGCAAAAGGAAGAAGAAGCCTTCCAAAAAGTACAGGGAAAAATTCGGGCATACCCCGCTTTCCATTGAGGAGGACATACCTTGGAAGTGCCGGCGACTGGTGATCGGCACTGGCGCGGGAGCTTTGCCAGTAATGGAAGAGGTGAAACAGGAAGCGCATCGCCGCGAGGTCGAACTAACAATTGTGCCGACCGTCGAAGCGATTAAAACCCTGCAGGAAAACCCAGCACACACCAACGCCATTCTGCACGTGACATGCTAAGCTGGAATGGAGATCGCCGAATACCAGACATTGAATACCGCGCTGAGGGCTGGTTCGTTCACGAGGCTATTGGTTATTGGCTTCCCACGATCGGCCGGAGAACGCTGGCCAGCTTGCGTGTTCCCTCCCGAATTTGCTGTTGGTCGGTACCTCCATAGCCAAGAATGAGCCCGCCTCTTCGCGGCTTCTCCTGATAGCAAATCGACAATGGCATGACCGTTCGACGATGAGCCGGCGAGAATTCGGTATACGCCTGGGCACGGCGGTCCTGGGCACAACTTTCCCGACTTCAATTTTTTTCGAGAACAGAGAAGCGAACAACACGACAATTTCTTCCCAAACCAAAGTGAAGTTACCAAACGAAGTAGCAGGCATTCCGTTGATCGATTCCAAGGTCGCCCAGGAGGCCACGGATTTGGCCCGGGAAACTTCCCCTCCGTTTCTGTTTAACCATTCGATGCGAACTTATCTGTTTGGTGCGTTGCTGGGAAAAGACTTCGCTTTCGACCACGAGTTGCTGTTTCTCGCTTGTATCCTTCATGATCTTGGCCTGACGGATCGGTATGCGGGCGAAAAACCGTTCGAGATTGAAGGCGCCGAAGCGGCACGGAAGTTTCTCAGAGAGCACGGAGTTTCCGAAGAGCGTACCGAAATTGTTTGGGACGGTATCGCGATGCATCCGTCCGCCCTCGCCCATTACAAACGGCCTGAGATAGCCCTCGTAGCCAACGGTGCCGCCGCCGATGTAGTTGGATCGGACATACTGAAGGTGGCGCCCGCTGACAAAGAACAAGTGCTTCGCGCGTTTCCCCGGCTCGGTTTTAAGACGAGTTTCACCCAGACTTGCGCGGAAATAGTGCAGCGCTATCCGGGCGGCGCATACCGTAGTTTCATGCGTGATGTTGGAGAGCGGCACGTACGTGGATTTCATGTTCCGAACATCTGTGACGCTATTACCGAAGCGCCGTTTGCAGAATAGAAGGTTGGAACTTGAGTTTCTTCGACCGGTAGTTCAGCAGTCGATATGTGCTATTTTTCACGCGCTGCCCGCCCTCCCAAGCGTCGATAACCGGGATGAATGCCAGGTCTCAGTTGCTGCTCTTCAGCGATCCGCGACAGCAAGTCGGCAAGTGTTTCTCGCTCACTTCCATTTAGAGCCGCACACAACGCGTCCTGATGCTGCCGTATGACTTGGCCAACCGCTTGCAACTTCTTTGTTCCGCGCGCCGTAAGATGCAGCGCATAGAGGCGCCGATCCGTGGCGCTGGCGCGTCGCTCAATTAGGCCGGTTCTCTCCATCTCATCCAGCACCAACACCAGTCTGCTCGGAAACATTCCGAGAAGGTCCGCCAACGCCTGCTGGCTGAGGCCGCTTTGCCGCTCGATAATGCGCAGTATTCCAACTTGCGCCGGCGCAAGTTTCAGTGGCTCCAACCGTTCCGCGAACCTGGCGGCCGCATGGGCGCCTACCTGAGTGAGCAGAAAATCTATCCCCCCTCGATCGGTCTGGGAACATTGAAAATCAGACATTGGTAAGCAAGCTATAGAGTTATTGACATTAATGATTATTTATATGAATTGATATCTTGATTAAAAATATGACCGGTTCTCGTCCCCATCTCAATTAGAAAGGTCGATCATGTCTGCATCGTTCCACTTGAGCAAAACGCCCAGACTCGAGAAACTCACTGGCTTACGCATGAGCCCTATTCATGAACGCACGCTGATTCGCGCCTTTCACCTGGTGCTCAGCCTACCGATTATCGGATTTATCTACGGCCCAGTCGCTCATATCCCGCCGGCTGCCTTTTTCACCCGCTTCGTCGCCGTTCCACTCGTTATTGTCAGTGGCATCTGGATGTGGCAAAAGCCGCGCCTAATGCGCTGGCTCCGCCAACGCAAAGCCAGTTAGAGGTTACAGCTTGCAACCGACATGCCTTCACCGTAATCCGCGCCAGAAGACCTGAAATCCTCGCTGAATAAGCTCTTCGCGCCGTTTCGGCTCCTTCGCAATAAAATCCATCATTGCTTCTTGCATGGCCACCATGCCAGCAGAAGCGAATCCCGCCGGTAATCCCCGCAGTGCGCTGCGGCTTTCTAGTTCACCTAATGTGACCTCAATCCTACCGCGCTCCGCCGCCGCTCTCATACGTGTTTCCGGCGTGATCAGGTCGGACACGTTTAACTGCGCCGAAACCTTACGTTTGTCCGGGAACTCGATAGCCCAATCCAGAAGGCTCGACCATACATGCCGCGCCCGCCGTTCCAGATTCGCTTTACGCGGAAAGTTAGTATCCACCCTTCTGTAGACCTCGATCTTCAGCTCAAGGTAAAGCTCATTCAGTAGCTTTTCTTTATTCGCAAAGTAGGTAAACAGCGTGCCCGCGGCCAGCCCTGCCCTTCTGGCGATCTTCGCCGTAGGCGCACCGAGTCCGGCTTCGGCAATCTCCCGCACCGCCGCCTGGAGGATTGCGTTGCGTTTCTCGGGGCTTTTGCTTCGTGCCATGCTTCAGGAACAGAGTAGAACGTTTGGCTTTGGGAACCACGCCAAATATTGGAAACCTTGCCGCCCATCCACATTGATACATTAGCGAATGTCTTCGCTCAGAGGAAGCGCTCACTTGTCCTGGACGCGATATTGAAAGGCGAACTGGAGCGGGCACTGCACGAGTTATCGCGAACTGGGCCAGAAGCGAGTGAGCAACTACTCACGCGCTTACGGAGTGGAGAGGTAATCGGTCACTCGGACAAGGATTGCGGCACTTTAAACAAGAAAGGGTTTGTTCCTTTTGGCGAGAAGGAGTTTCCGGCCGATAGAGGTGCTGAGATGTTCGAGACACTGAGCAGGTTAAAAGGAGAGGAAGCTCTGCAATTCGGCGGGCAGCGGTGCATGAATTTTGATTTTCTGCACTGAACGGCCGAAACTTGAGTGATGTGTCTGCCGCCACAATGCTAACTGCGTATTGTGATCACTTCATAGGATTCCAATGACCGTGCCGTTCATCTTTTGCGGGTCAATTACAGCGATCAGCGCAATCATAAGCCTCGCATTTTCAATAGCGGCGGCCCTAGGTGCGACCGGTACTGCCCGTACCATGGCACTTTATGCCTGTGCGCGAAGCATGGCTTTGGTGATCGCGAGCGCGGTGCCATTTCTAACGGGGTCAACTGAATGGCTCCAAGCCATAGCATGGAGCATGATCATCGTTCAGGCGTGTGATGCCGTCATAGGCACGACGATCAAAGATCGGCTGAAAACCATTGGCCCAGCAGGAACCGCCTTATTGAACCTGGTGGCGGTGATTTGGCTAACCCAAGCTGTTCCATAATGGAGATTCAGGGTCGTGTTCTCAATGGCATCTTCCGGGGACGGCTAATGAATGCCGTCGCGGCCGACTCTTGTGATGGGATCCAGATAATCGATCACCAATTACTGGTCCGTCATCGCCGCTTGGCCTTCAACTTTAGGGAGCGCGAAAGAGGCGTAATCTCGCTGCAGTTCAAGACATAGTGCTTCGACTACCAGTTCGTGATCGGCCCGCTGCGGTAATCCAGACACACTCACGGCTCCAATCACCGCAGTCCCTTTGACATGGATGGGAAATGAGCCGCCATGCGCCGCAAAATCGGTTATCGGAAGCGCATACCTTTCCGACAAAGTCGTTTTAGCCTGTTTGAGCGTGAGTCCGACTGCGTAGGAACTGCGATAAAAACGCGCCACGGTGTTACTCTTGCGACGAACCCATTCCGCATTGTCAGGAACGCTTCCCGGGAGGGCGCTGTAGAAAAGTGGCTGCCCGAAATAACGCACATCGATTGCGACGGGTAATCGGCGATCGGTCGCCAACTGGCGCAATCGCAGTCCGAGCTGCCAAGCAATCTCCAAATCAAATCTTTGGAATATTAATTCGCTCTCCTGATGGTCAATTCTTTCCAGATCGCGGCTCAAATCCATGGTCTTTCTCTTTGCTCGGTTACGGGGCGATGTTAAGGAGCATACCCATAGGTTTAATCTTTGCAGCGCGAAAAGAACGATCCCAGGATATTCGTTCCCGCGGTCCCAAGGCAGCGAGCGCTAAGAGCAAGCCCGGCGAACCACGCGGTCACGAAAAACGAAGCAGCGCCTTACGAAGCTTACATACCATCGTGTACGCCGGATCGAAGACATTCCCGAGGTCGTACTCGACACATTGCCCGAGCAACAAGCTAGCGCTGGTCGTGTCCAGTGAATAATCTTCCTGCAGCCAGCGCAACATCTCGGTCGTGGCGTGCTGCACCGCCTGGTCGAGCGGCCGGGCGTTTCCGACAGTAAAGATGTATTCGGCATTCTCACCACGTGGCCAGCGAATACGCTTCCCTTTGATCACCCGAACGGTGAACTGGACCTCCATCGAGATCTCGATGCCCGTACCAACGATCTCGCCGTCGCCCTGGGTCGCGTGGCCGTCTCCGACATGGAGCAGTGCGCCGGCCACAAACACCGGGAAGTAGACCGTGACGCCGGCCACGAACCCTCGATAGTCCATGTTGCCGCCGTGTTCCGCCGAAGTGGCAGTCGAGATCGCTTGTCCGTTGGGTGGTGCAACTCCAAAGCAACCAAGCATCGGTGCGAGCGGAATTGTCAAACTCCCGAGCTTTGTGTCCGGTTTGATCAGCGTAGCGGTACCATGCTCGTGATCGATCCGCCATTCGGCCCACTCGCGTTCAGGCAATTCGCGGACGTACGAAGGGTCAACCACATTGGCCGCGACGACCGAGCCAGTATAGCCAATTGACCGGTTCGGCCGGATCCGATCGAGCTGAACAATTAACGTGTCTCCAGGCTCCGCTCCCTCAATGTAGAAAGGTCCAGTCTGCGGGTTACCGCGTGGTGTTACCGGTGTATTATTGGCGTCCTTACCCATGGCATCCACGCTGGTGGTAATCACCGTGTCGCCGTCACCGATTCGCAGGACCGATTCATGCGAGCCAATGGCGGTATGGTAATGGGTCGGTTGGAAATGATGGGTAGCCATGGAGCGCGGAGTAACGGGCTAAGGGAGTGGTGGAGTATTGTTGTGGCGGAGTAATGGAGTATTGAACCGTCCGATCGAGCGGTGAGGCTATCGAATAGTTGATTTTGAACCCTTAGGAAATCGCCGCATTGTCGGCAAGCGCGCCAAGTCCAACACTGCATTACTCCATCGCCCGTCGGTTACTGGCTGTTCGCTGTAGCGCCGTCCTCAGCCTGGAACCAGCGGTCTTCTGGCTCCATATCTTACTCGGGCCTATTGGCCTGGTGCGCGGAAACTAAACATCCAACTGACGCCGAATTGATCCGTGAGCATACCGAACCGACCGCCCCAGAATGCGTCGTGCAACGGCATCGTGACCTCGCCGTTTTCGCTCAGTGCGGAGTCTCTCCATTTCCGGTTGGGTCTCAAAGTCGATACAGATGGAGAAATTATTGCCCCGCTGGAAGGGCATGCCCGGCAGTACATCCGATGCCATTAGAACGACGGGTCCGCTTGTCAATTCCGCATGCAAGATCCGGTCCGGGGCAGTTTTCACGACCGCGGGCAGGTCGGGCGGCCCCGCAGAAAAGGGTGTGAAGTTCGGATCCGCCTGAAAACACTTTCCGTAAAATGTCATGGCTTCGCGACAGCTTCCGTCAAAGTTTAGATAAGTAATTGCGCCTTTCACGATTTTGCTCCAGCAGAAGATTACACCGGTCCGAAACCAAGAAGGTATTGAGGGGGGCTTACACTGCTCCAATACGCCACTGGCTATCGCACCCAAGAAGCTCCGTCAAGAGCGAAGCATCAGACTACTTTGCTACTTTGCCATCTGCTATTTGCTATTTCTCCTCAATGACTCCCCGCGACATCGTCTACCGCCGATTGGCTAATCAGCAGATAGCGCGTCCCAAGTACAGAACTCCGCATGAAATGGTGGCCTGGCTCGGAGCGATGCAGGCTCAAGACTATCTCGGCGCGCTCTGGGCGATCGGCCTCCGCCTGCCGAATGCCGCGGAAGCTGATGTCGAACAAGCGATCGCCAACCGAACCATCGTCCGGACCTGGCCACTGCGCGGCACGTTACATTTTGTGGCCGCAGTAGACATTCGCTGGATGTTGGAGCTTTTGGCACCGCGGGTTATTGCGAGCGGACGTCGAAGGCAACAGCAACTCGAACTCGATGACAAAATCATCGGGCGGATTAGGACGGTTTTCGTTCGGACGCAATGGCCGGTCTCGATATGGTTACCTCCACCCTGATAAAAGAAACGGATAGCAAAAACGCTTTTGGGATGTCTCCGATAACGTTCGCTTCGTTGGACGTTCCAGCCAAGGCGTATCTTTTGCCTGGTTTCGACGAGTATATGCTCGGATACAAAGATCGTACCGCCGCGCTTGATCGGCGGCACGCTCAAAAAATCGCCCCGGAGAACAATGGAAGATTCATGTCGACGATGATCTTCGATGGCCGAGTAGTGGGCACTTGGAAACGCGTACTTAACCAGAAGGCGATTGTCCTCACAATGGAGCCGTTTACTGCCCTGAAAAAAGCCGAACGGCAGGCGTTCGCAGTCGCGGCCAAGCGGTATGGTAAGTTTATTGGCCAGCCGGTTATAGTGAGCAGTTAGCGGTTAGCAGTTGGCAGTGCACGTCTTTGCGATCTGCATCGGTGCCGAAGGCACACACGAACTGGCTTGCCTCGATTTTTTCGGATCGATAGAAACCAACACCAGTTATGGATATCGGGGCAGCGTCGAGCGATCGCAAGGCAGACCGCTGAGCCGGTGATCGCACCGCTGGTCAAAGAAAAGAAGATCGAAGTGGTAGGCGCTCGCTATTACCTAAGCACGGGCCGAGTCGAATTTTTGAGCTAGCTCGGCATTCCGATTGAGCTGTAACCCGGTATCATTTGGATTAGTGAAATATCGTCCCGCTCGGCACTCCTTCGTATACGATCTGAAGCCCTTTCAGTAAGACGCTTCCTTTTAGGCCGTTAGGTCGTCGCCTTAGGTTCTGACGGCGGCATGAACAGCGTCTCGGGTCGGAATTGTTCTGCTTGAAATCGCGCATTATTTCATCGATCCCACCGTCAGGCATGATCGGCATTTTTGATTCCGGATACGGGGGACTAAATATCTTAAAATCATTGCTTCGGGGGCTTCCCGAATACGACTATTTATACTTGGGCGACAATGCCCGCGCACCATACGGGAGCGGAGCTTCGATGTGATTTACGAGTTTACGCTTCAAGGAGTGAAGCAGTTGTTCGACTTCGGATGCCCTCTAGTGCTCCTCGCGTGTAACACGGCATCGACTAAGATCTTCGGAGGACAGCTTAAGGGCCGCATGGCTACGCTTCAGCTCGTTGTCCGAGATTTTGTCCTTGTGCCTTTTCGTCGGCAGCACTCAGTGACTTCAGCGCCTGAAGCGGAGAAAAACGGCTCAATCCGGAAGCGATCAGTAATCCGAAGGCACAGACGACCAGTGTGGCCCTAATTCCGATACTTTCGCCCAGCCAGCCTCCGAAAAACGCTCCAAACGGCATGATACCGGTGACAATGAATCGAAATGCGCCGTTCATCCTTCCCAACATTGGGCTCGGGGTTAGCGTTTGGCGAATTGTCCAAGCGAAAACCGTGACCGCTGATCCTCCGGCACTGAGCACAAAGTAGGCAATTGCCAGTCCGATCACCCCAGCGAGATTCCCGGTATTTACTAGCGGAAAACAGAATGCCGCCAGAGCGGCCAAAATTGTCGACCAGATGACGAAAGGACCAGGCCCAAACCATCGGCCAAGCCGTTCCGCTCCGAAGGCACCCATCACTGCGCCAATACCGCCGAAGCTTACGGTCATACCAAACACTCCCGGCCTAATGCTCAGGTCACGCGTAGCATAGAGCACCAGTATGGCCATCAGCGCGTTCTGAAAAAAGTTATTGGCCGTAATCAGGCAGACCAGCGATCGAATATGTTGCTCTTCGCCAACATAACGGAAACCGTCGGCGATCTGTTGAAGAATATTCCCTCGCCGATGCCGGGCACGAATTTCTTGATGTTTGATTTTGAAGAGGCAGATCGCACTCAGAAAATAGGTAGAAGCATCTGCCAGAACGGCCATCGGTGCGCCCAGCAACTCTACCATCAACCCGCCTAGTCCGGGTCCTGTCGATTGGCCGAGAGCATACGACATCATGATCTTGCTGTTCGCATTCACAAGTTTATCTCGTTCGACGATTTCGGGAACATAGGTCTGGTAAGCCATTTCAAATACGACCTTCAACGACCCCATCACAAACATTACCAGGTAGAGCACCCCCAGATGCAGCCACCCGAAAAGTACGGCTACCGGTACTATGGTGATGAAAGCGCCACGGACTAGACAAGTAGCGATCATGAGCCAGCGCCGGATGCCAAGATCTGCCCAAACTCCAGCCGGCAACGTGAAGACCAGAAACGGCGCAAATTCCGCGGCCCGCAGCAGTCCCATTTGGAATGAACTTGCGTGCAAAGTAATCGCCGCTAACAACGGAACTGCGAACGCCGTTACTTGAGCGCCAAGAGTCGAAACTGTTTGGCCGGTCCAGAACAGCGCAAACGCTTGATTGATGAGGAAACTTCGACGCTGCTTAGGCCTAAACGCGGTGAGGTCCCCGGCAGCGTCCTCGAGGTTCTTCACTGCAGGTTCGCGCGCCCTTCTCTTTTTTTACTCAGCTCAAAATTCGACGGACCACCGCTAGCGAACTCAATGCGCCAATGCTTCATGCAAAACTCGGCGCTGTTGCCCGCTCACAGAGGGGAACTCGCGGTCGAACAGCCGAGCCTTTCGTGACTTGATCCTTTAAATCGCCTATCGAAGAAATTCCACCAAATTTTCATAATTCGGCGCCGATTCGCGTTCGTCTTGCACATCGCACGAGAAACGGAGCACTTATATGCGGAATCTGTCGTTGATCTCAACCAAGGCTCGCTTATCTCGAAGCCAGGCGAAATCGAGGCGGCGGTTACGGTTACGAAGATATGTAAGCCTAGAGGGAGCCGTCGATCGCACACGGAATTATTGTGTTAGTGGCAGCACCAAGTAGCTGCGACCAACCCCGCGATCGGGACCAAAAGATATACGGAATTCGTTCAAGATAACATGCGCCACCGTCGGTGCTGAAACCGGCATTGACGATCTGGCCTCTCAACAGCGTTACCTATTCACGTCAAAGAACTTATATCCGTAAACTGTCCGCGTCGCTTCTCGGCTATTGCCTTTCGGATATCGGCTATTTGATGTGGGCTTTAGTCTCCTGACATAGGGCTGTCACAGGTCCGGCCTAATCTGCTCACAGCACTCGATCGGATGCTTCCATCCGGTCGGCTGTTTTGAAACAAGCAACGAGAAAGCAATGACCATGACCACTACTTGCAGAACCCTATCACCGAATGTGCGACCGGCACATCTGCACGAAGCTCCGATTACTCCGTCATCTAGCGTCATCGACTTCGTTCCGGCCCGCGATCGCTGGTCGGAGGAAACCGATGACGTCTTCAGACAACTTAGAATCGAGCAGGAAGTACGTAAGGCTGCGGCTCGACGCAGACGTTCAATTGACCTGTACGATCCGCTCGAAGACTGGCTCTATTCGCTGGTTCCAGCGGCTGCCATTGTCGCTCTGCTCGTCGGAGTTCTCGGCCTGCTGGATTCCCATGCGCCAGGAACGGAAACGAACGTTAGCAAGAAGTCGACGACGATCGAGCAAAGTCTGCCGAGCCAAAGCAAGGATGGCAAATTCTGATGCTGCCGCCGGCGACACCGATCGAAGAAAAGTTAGCCGATCTGGCGCTCAGCCCGTTCAGATGGGCTGAAAAAGGCCGATGCCACACTTCAGCGGCCGGCCGCCGTTGCCCTAGTTTGAGGCTTCCTGGCCGGGAGTTTGGGCAAAACGCCTTTCTGCCCGACTGCAAAGCAGGCCTTGCGGAGTCGAATGTAGCAGCATCGTTGGGGGATCGCATGGAAGGACCGCGCAAGGAGGGATCCGGCCGCGCCCCCAACGCTGCTATTCCAGCCGCCAAATTATTGCACTATATTAGGTGCGGTGAATCGCATCGATCGACTTGTTGCTATCCTGATCTATATGCAGGGGCGCAGGGTAACCCGCGCGGAGGATATTGCTGAGGAATTCGCGACTAGTATCCGCACCGTCTATCGGGACATTGCCGCTCTCGCCGAAGCCGGCGTTCCGATCGTCGGCGAAGCCGGTGTCGGATACAGCATAATGAAGGGATACCATCTTCCGCCCGTGCATTTTACAACCGAAGAAGCTACCGCACTGATCACCGCCAGCATGTTGGTGGATCGTTTCGCCGACAGTTCACTCACCTGGTCGATGACTTCAGCCCTGGCAAAAATCCGAGCGGTGCTGCCACCAGACCGTCAGGACCACATCGCAAGGTTGGAAAGCAGGATGTCTCTTCCATCCCTGCCTACCACGCCGCAGCGAATTCAATCTGCAAGTCTCTTCATTATCCAAAAAGCATTAGCAGATCGTACGGTACTGCGGATCTCTTATCGTGGCTCGGGCGCAATCGAACCGTTACGACGAGAGATCGAACCGTTGGGATTGACCTATTATGGGGACCGCTGGCACGTCATCGCCTGGTGTCGGGTTCGGCAGGACTACCGTGACTTTCGGACCGATCGCATCCAGGCCATTACGCCGCTGACCGAACAATTCGGTCCGCATGATCGTTTTTCACTGACTGATTTCCTTGGACGATGGGATGATCAACCAGAACGGGTCAACGGTTCGATCCAAGTCGATCCGGTCGCTGCAGAGCGAATCCGGAAAGAAGCCCCATTCAAGATCCTCCGCGAAGAGCGGAACGAACAAGGCGTCACCTTTACGATAGAAGCCGGCAGATGGAATTGGTACGCGGGTTGGTTCCTATCTTTCGGAGATCACCTCCGGGTGATAGAACCAGACGATTTGCGCACGTTACTCTGCGAAATGGCCCAAACCACCGCAAATCACCATCGGTCTAGCAGCGAACGACAATGAACAACAACGAACGACGACGAACACCAACGCCGCTGGCGTTCGTTGACGTTCGCTGATAGGTTAGCGGCAGACTTGAGCAGAATATGAGGCTCGCTGGCCTAGTGGTGGCGGTGTGGTGGTTTAGCGTTTTTGCGGCCGCGGCCGGCACCGAGAAGATCTGTTTCATCACCGTGGAGGGGCCAATCAGTCCAACAACGGCCGGTTATGTTTCTCGGGCCGTCGACGAAACGGCGTCACAGGGTGGCCAATGTTTAATTATCCAGCTCAATACTCCGGGCGGTTTACTCGATTCGATGCAGCGGATCGTTCAAAAACTGTTAGCCGCTCCGGTCCCGGTAGTTGTTTACGTCGCACCTACCGGTGCCACGGCCGCAAGCGCCGGCTGTTTTATTACCTTGGCAGCAGATGTTGCCGCGATGGCTCCGGCGACAACGATCGGTGCGGCACACCCCGTAGCGCTCGGCGGGATCGGCGGAAATGAGGATACCAAGTCCGATTCTACCATGACTAAGAAACTGGAAAATTTCGCTGCCAGTTATATTCAGGCGATCGCCACCAAACGAAGTCGAAACGTTGAATGGGCTGAATCAGCGGTCCGCGATAGCTCGTCAATTACGGCGGAGAAGGCACGCGACCTGAAAGTGATCGAGATCATCGCAGTCGACCGTGACGACCTGCTCCGTCGGTTGGATGGCCGGGTTGTCAACAACAAGTCGTTGAAGACGGCCGACGCCCAGATCGTCGAGATCAAAATGTCCGCCGCCGAACAGATCTTTCAAGCCGCCTGGCGGCCCGAGGTCATGTATATCTTGTTGCTGGTCGCAATTTATGGAATCATCGGCGAACTCAATACGCCGGGAGCGATCCTGCCGGGAGTGGTCGGAGCAATCGCGCTGCTTCTGGCGCTTTATATGGCCGCGATCCTGCCGGTTAACATTACGGGACTTCTGCTCATAGGATTAGCAATCGCCCTGTTCATTATCGATATATTCGCGCCGACTCACGGTGTTCTGACTACCGGTGGTATAGTCGCATTTTTGATCGGTTCGCTCATGCTCTTTAATCGTCAGGATCCAGTATTTCGTCTGTCACTCCAGTACATCATTCCCGGCGTTATTCTAACTGCACTGTTCTTTGTAATGATCATCGGCAGCGGGCTTCGTGCCCAGCGTCTGCCGGTTAAGGTCGGCACAGAAACCATGATTGGGAAAACAGTTAATGCGCTTACACCAATCGATCTGACAGGTGGCAAGATTTTTTTGGAAGGAGAATACTGGAATGCGACCAGCGACATCCCAGTGGAAAAGGGACAGCTCGTTCAAATAAGCGCGGTCAAAGGATTGACGGTGAAGGTGCAGCCCAAAACTTAACCACAGCGTTTCATGTTGGAAGATTTCGCAAAATTGATTGCCTGGATTGCTCCCGTGTTTGTCCTCGCGGCGATCTTCCTACCCCAGACCATCCGGATTCTGCGCGAGTACGAGCGCGGAGTAATCTTCCGGCTCGGAAAACTCCTGGGCACAAAAGGGCCAGGGCTAATTTTCTTGATTCCGGTTGTCGATAGAATGGTGAAAATGGATCTGCGCGTCGTGACGATTGACGTCGCACGTCAAGAAGTAATGACACGAGATAACGTGCCGGTAACGGTCGATGCCGTGGTTTATTTTCGGGTGGTTGAACCGGAGGCAGCAGTGGTTCGGGTAGAGAACTACCTCAAGGCTACTTCTCTGATTTCTCAAACCACACTACGCAGCGTGCTTGGACAAGCAGAGCTCGACGAGTTGCTTTCCCAGCGCGAGAAGATCAACCTGACGTTGCAGGAGATCATCGATCGGGCCACCGATCCGTGGGGTATCAAAGTGACGGCGGTAGAAGTGAAAGATGTCGTGCTACCAGACGGCATGAAACGCGCAATGGCACGCCAGGCCGAAACCGAGCGCGAGCGCCGAGCCAAGATCATTAACGCGGAAGGCGAGTTTCAAGCCGCTGAAAAGCTGGTGCAAGCTGCGGCCATGATTTCGGCTCAACCGATTGCGTTACAACTTCGATTTCTGCAGACAATGCGGGAAATCTCCAGCGAGCATAACACCACGACGTTCCTGCCGGTGCCGATTGATCTCTTTAGACCCTTTATTAAACCAGAAAAAGAGAAGAACGAGTGACGTTTGTGATAGTTCCCATCGCCGAGAATCGCCAGCGACTTCATCTCAGCCCTCATGCCCGACCACAGGGAATTCGCCCGTATTCCCTATCCCGCGTTCTATCTTCTGTCCCTGGTTCCGTTAGATCGCTGCTTCTTCTTCCGCCAGGTAGCGAATCCGTTTGTTGATGTCGGTGTTAATTGAGTGATAAGGCTGGGCTAGATTGCCCTGTGCGAAGATAGTTCTGCGAATGTGTTCCACATCATCCTCGCCGATTGCATCCGTGAAGATCGGCAGCAAATAGTCAACGCCAGCCCGCGAAGGTTTCATCAACTTGGGATCATAGAGCAACGGATGCATCCGGCGGGCGTGAATGTATCCCCACCGGTCACGGAACCGGTTGGCATCATATCCTTCGACGTGAAATCCGCGGCTGGAGTTGTGCTGCAGTATGGCAACCGCATTATTCTGTCCTTCCAGCAGGAGTTCAACCGCTTTGGCCCCAAGTTGAGCGGCGTAGAAACGGTCGAAAAGGATCGGTCTTCCTCCTCGCTGAGTGTGACCAACTTTACGAGTGAAGACCGCTTCCCGGGCCGAGTTACCTCGACGATAGATCTGGAAATAGCGATCGCCGATCATCTGGATGAATTTATGTCGAAGCGCTTCCGCCGCGCCGCTCAACGCGACGTTCCCAGCCGGATCGGTCGTCCTGGTCTCGGCGCCGAGTTCACGCCCTTGCTCATCCACAATTCCTTCGCCACAGACGATGACGACATTTTTCTGCAGGTCATAAAGATGCTTCACTCGCTCTACCAAACGTTCCAGATCGAGCGGGTGCTCAGGCACAAGAATGATGTCTGGGCGACCGTAGGCTGAACCGAGTGCAAGATAACCAGAGTGCCGACCCATCACTTCGATAATCGCGATTCGTCGGTGGCTCTCCGCCGTAGTGCGAATGCGTTCGACGCCCCCGGCCGACACAAATACTGCAGTCGCGTATCCGGGGGTGACATAGTTGACAACATATTCCAAGTCGAAAACGGCCTGAGAACTTCTGTGCTCGTAACGGAATCCACTTCTCGCGTCACTGTCTTTGATACGCACCCACTCATCGGGTTCGCTCGGATAATTGAGCCCGAGATCGTTGTCGATGGTTTTGGGCGCCAGAACAGTCGGCAGCCGCTCAGCCAATGGTTGCAGCCCGTTCAGCGTGCCATCGCCGCCCACACAGATGAGCCCTTCAATACCAAGCCCTTTCAGACGCGACGCTACTAAATCTAGTTCCGCCTTTTTCTCTGGGTCAACGTAATCGCGGGACGCGCCGATCAATGTACCGCCCTTGGTCGGATCGAGTTCTGGAATCTCCTGGTAGAGTGGATTGAGATGCACGTGTGGAACCCGCGGATTGAAAAGACAATTGAACCCCTTGATCAAACCGAAGATTTCGACCTTCAGCTGATTGGCCCGAACGACGGCACCATAGACGGTAGCGTTCATTGTCGGGGTATCGCCGCCAGCGGTTAGGATACCAATGCGTTTCATGATGCGTTACGGCCGAACAGTAGCACACCGGCAAGCCCGAGAAACAAGTCCTTGCTTGCACCTACCTCACTGTCTGTCCGCATACGGCCAGACGACCTGCTCCTTGAACCATATGCGATTGAAAGGAAGCGGCTATTGTGCGGCGTCGGAGCCGCAACACACTTTCGGTCCTTTACGGGGCCACGAGGAAGCCTAAGAACGAGCCGGCGTTCCTACGCCGACCAGCCTCCATCAATAATATGAATTTGTCCCGTAGTGAATCCAGATTCATCCGAGGCCAGGTAGACCGCCAGCGCCGCGATCTCGGAAGGTAGGCCTAGACGGCCCATTGGCTGACGAGCGACAAAAGCTTCTCGCACTTCCGCCTCAGTCTTACCTTCAAGTTGCGCTTGCGCTGCGATTCTCCCATTCAAGGAGGGAGATTCGACCGTCCCCGGACAGATCGCGTTGCACCGGACTTTTTGTCGGATGAAATCGACCGCAACGGCCTTGGTGAGGCCGACGACGGCTGCCTTGGTGACGCTATACAGGAATCGGTTCGGGACACCTTTCAAACCGGCTACAGAGGAGGTGTTAATGATCGATCCACCGCCCTTTTCGATCATACCTGGTAGGAACGCTTTTATCATCCGAAACATCGAGCGTACGTTGAGGGTCATACCAAAGTCCCAAGCATCTTCGGTACAATCGTTGATGGAGCCGGCGTGAACAAACCCGGCGCAATTGAAAAGTATGTCGATCGGTCCTGTGTGTGCAGAGCATTCCGCGATCATATGGGGTTGTGTCACATCCAATTTCAGTGTTTGCACATTCTGCAAATCGGACAGTACGGCCTCATTGATATCAGTTGCGATCACGTGCGCGCCCTCCCGCGCAAAGGCTTCCGCAGTGGCACGCCCGATACCTTGAGCCGCAGCGGTGATGAGAGCAGTTTTTCCGGCTAAACGTCCGTTCATAGAGAGGGAAGATTCCTTAGCCGCAGATTCACTAGATGAAAACAGATTAAATCCGATTTCTTCAAGACACTCGACCACCGCGCGGTATGGGACGCCCGTTCTCCTCTGTATCGACCCACGACTGACCATCCGCGGAATCTGGTTGCGTTACGGGCTTGGAAAGCTAGCCTCTTGCTCGTGGCTGAACTCAGTAGAGCAGCCGCGGCTACTATAATCTTTCGTAAACTTCGTTCGGAAATGAATTTCCAATCGAGCAAAAAATCAGTAAAGAAAGGCTGCAAAAGAGCCGCAGTAGTAACGCAAGGACCAGCGCAAAGAGAGACGTAGTACCGATGCGTAGAGATTTTATTCTTTCGAAAGTCGGGTCAAAGGAGAAGCATTTCACTTTCTCTGTCGCTCTGACCGCTATTTTTCTTGTCCTGTCGAATACGCATGGTTTCGCTCAGCGTGACTTCAATCGCCAGCCGAAGGGTAACAAACCACGAGTCAATTTCTCGTTGATCCAGTATCGGGGCGGTCCTTCCGTAATAGGAATTCAGCCTCGGTCTCATCTGTCGCGATTCGTCAGAAATCTGATCGTTGCTTTGCTAACCGCCTCCGGCGCTTCGCGCTGCGGAAAGTGTCCGACTCCATCGAGAACAATGCGCTGATAATCGCTTGCGAAAGAGTTTTCTTTTCCGTCCGAGGTTGACGGATCGTTGCATGGATCGCCACCGCCGTGGATCACCAGGGTTGGAACAGAGATCATCAGGCCAGCCATGAAGTAAGATCACTGGACGTCCGTCTTCTGGTCCCGACAATTCACAGCCAATCGCGAGTGTCGGGGTTTCTATCGTGGCTAGTTGCACGACCACTACCTAGCATAACGGTTCAAGGCGCGCTGTGGCTAATACTTTGGCTGCGCCCTGGCGGTGAATGTGGAGAACACCATGCCGTCCGCCGCCCTCGGTTCGCTGTTTCCTGGCCATCGGTTTCTTCTTGCAAAACCAGTTGAAAATTAGGCATTTGGACAACTGTAATCCGCTGTCCGTCGACCGGTGGAAACTCGTACCCCAAAGTCACCATGGGCATTCAATTCTTACCGATCACCGGGCTCTCGAAAGGGACCGCCCAGACAAAAACGGTAAAGGCCAGTATCGAAGCTTATGGCTTGGCGACCCTTTGCTGGTTGCTGTCAGCCGGTGTCTATATTGCGGCAAAAGCGGTAGCGACCGAAATGCCTCCGTGGACTCTCTGCTTCTGGCGTGTGCTTCTCGCCGGACTCGTTCTTCTTCCGGCCGTCCGGCCACACTGGCCTGCGGTCGTCGCCACCGCGCGCAAGAGATGGTTGGCCCTAATTGTTATCGGTGGTCTCGGACTAGCGGTTACCCAAGGTCTAATGTACACCGGGCTT
>WNFQ01003463.1_pt1 | contig 40910 bp, 46 predicted proteins | sample 5400171 | NCBI WGS metagenome assembly WNFQ01 (sample SAMN13153356, study PRJNA577476) | soil metagenome | isolation source: 20 cm soil under Madrone tree | place: USA:California | collected 2016-06-14
AAGTGAAACGGGTGGGATGCTTTGTGTAACCACAGACAGGACTCGAAGAAGCCTGAGCGGGGTTACGGCGCGGCCCACGCGTTTTTAGCTCGCTCTCCCCGCCACGAGACTGGCAGGCGTTTTACTGGTGCTCACTCACCATGTGCACCGATTACAGTAATGTTAAACCAAAAGTTCAAATCCGCCCACGGCGCGCGCGCAAAAAAAGATATTCTGCAAAAGTAGACCTGCTTTCTCCGACACGGGACAACCCGACAGGCAATGCAATGCAAAGCTGGCACGCGTGATGCAGTGCATGCAAATGCAACCTCACCGATTCAAGTCAAGTCGCCACAAAGGCCCCCCATGATGGACTGAACTGAACAACCCCTGGGCCGTATCTCGTCAATTTTTTTTTTTCTTTCTTCCCAGAAAAGGAAGTGTGTGTGGGGGGTTCTTGACAGGCCTGACGACGCGATGAACGGCAGGTTCGCTGTGGCAGATCGTTCAGACTCTAGAGCCCTGACCTGATGGAACAACACTTCGGTTCGGGGGCTGTTGCTGCGGCCGTACGTACGAGACTCGTACTGGTGTAGTATCGTCACATCGTCACATCCTCATAACACCAAATTAATGGGCGGGTCTCATACTACAGTACAAGTCAAGCAGCAAATCGCCGGCATCACCGATTCTGACTCGGAGTAGTACTACACTACCCACGGAATGTCGTCACCGGAATTCGGAAAAAATATATCCAAAACGTGATTGAGAGCCCATTTTGATGGTTATTTTTTATTTTTACCACCCCCTTTTTTTCCCCAAACCAAAACTCGTAGATACGGTAATCGGTGGGTAAAATGTTTGCGTGTGGCACTCCTTACACACTTATAATTAGCTCTATGACCCGCGGCTCAAGTGGCCAAAAAGAGTGTAGCCAGTATTCAGTATTGATATAGCTAACGAACGTGAGATGATCCGGCTGGCGTGGACTCAGATTCTCTACAGACACAACTTGATGCCGCGTTGTGTTGTGTTGTGTTGAAGGGGCACTGGAGAATCCATGCGTGTGAGTGATTAGAGTGACATGCCAGTGCCCCGTTTCTGTTCCCATCATCAGTCACTGTATCGATAATATGACAGCAAGAATGATCCTCGGCACCAAATATAAAGTAATACGTAGTACCTCAAGCGGCGCATCTAATGCCACCCTGTCTCACTGCCGCGCCACAAGCATATGGAGAGTGCTATATATAGGTACAGCCATTCTAGGTGGGTTAATTGGCGCTGATAGTGAGGTGAGGTGACAAGAAAGGGAGTGTATGGTGAAACGAGACGTGAGGGTGAACGTTGAACTGTCCCCATTACATAACGTACAGATACCCACCATTAAATAAATGATCCCGCGCGATATTCACGGGCTCGCTAAGCCCCCTGTACAGTAACAATCAAAACCATTGAGAAAAGTGCGATCGAAGATGGGATGGAGCTCGATGAAGGGCGTAGCTTCGTTGTGCACTGCACCACAGTAAACGTTTTATTACCAGCTTGAAGGACCGAACTTTCCGCCTTCTGGAAGGCTCTTAAGAGCCACTCCCGTAAAATCGTCCGTCTTCGTGTAAACAGTATTACCCCACCATTTCTGAATGTTCGGGCCAATCGTGCCATTCTTCGGGTATTGCAGAGTAAAGAAGATGAAGAGAAGCCCGATTGCATAGCCCGCATCCAACCCAGCGGACAACACATCTAAAATAACCCAGGACACCATCGCACGTCAGAAAAAGGAATCCACTGGCATCTGATAGCTTCTCCATGCAAAAACTCACAGTTGTATTTGGACCACCAGCCAAAGTGGCGCCGACGGATGACATAATTGAAGATAAAGCAGATTAACACCCAGGGCACGTAGTTGATAGGCGTCGCGGGAGGCATGGTGCCCGTACTGGAAAAGATAAGCGGGAAGTTGAGGTACTTGAGAAGCCCGATTCTGAACTTCTTGTGTAAAGTCCACTGGAACAATGGTGCAAGGGAGCCAGCCAGGAAGAAAAAGACGAGGCCGTAGTAGAGCTGACCATGGGAGAACAGACGCTGTGGCCCAATGACACCCCACTACAGCACAAGCAACAGGCATTGAGCAAACAGAAACCGTAAAATTATGTAGCAACACGACAAAACTCACAATAATTGATGCGGTACCGAACACAGTGGTCGATGGGCAAATGAAGCCGTCCTTTTGATCCGCGGAGCAGAGGCCCTCAATATTAGAGAACATCCATGCTTGCACGCCGAGCTGTACAGTGCCAGCAACGACGGTAGCGGCGACCTGACAGAAGAACATTGGCCGATGCGCGATCTTCATGTAGTGGCCCAGCTTGAAATCGCTCGTGAAATTCAGCGCCTGCGTCATGGTAATATAGCCCCATGTCTTGAACAACATCATCGCAATCGGGCGGCCAGGAAGGGCGTATCCGATGATCAGTTCCGTGATGACGTTGAGCCCAACTTGCTGGTTTGTAATGGCCTGGATCACACCAATAGGGACGGTATACACGACCGCTTAAATACAGAACGAATATTGAACTCAAGAAGAAAGCGCAGGACGAAGATAAGGCAAAACATACAGATCAAGAGGGCAAGCACGAATGCCCATACGGGGAAATCGGTGTCCCACACCTCGATGGCGATGACACCGAACCCAAACATGGTCACTGAGATCGGTAAGTATCTTACGTCAGAAATAGATTGCACGAATGAACGAACAGAATATCGTCAAGTACCACCAATCCGGGACCTCCTTGTACACGGACATGAGGCGGGCGTGGACATCAGGTTGTTCGGAGAGTGAACGACGAGCCTGAGTCCAGATCTGTTTGCGGTAGTAAAGGAATGTGTGGGTGAGCGTGGAGGTGATGGCTGCGAAAGAAAGCCCGTAGGCCATGGCGAAGGATATGGAAAGGAAGAGGGGGCTGTAAGCCTTGTATTCCTGGAGGTTGAAGGAGGAATCGGCGTTGATTATTCGAGAGACGTTGTATTGTTTTCCCGTGTTGTCGAATGAATGTGAGGACACCACGGGAAGGTAAGCGCAGTACCAAACGTTGGTGTACTGCAAACGCCAATACTCAGATAAACAAGAAACGCTAAAGAAGCAAAGCAAGGTCGTCTCACGTAGAAAATGGGAACAAGGAACCAGTAGAAAAATGCGACGGTGACGCCAACATTGGCCGCAGCCCACCAAGGGATGGGAAGAGGGGAGCCGTTGAAAGAGATTTGACCCCAGTCAAAGGTAAGAACACCCATGGCCAAACCATGAGTGACTCCAAAGAGCTGGTTGACCTTGACATTTTTTGGAGCTATCCAGCAAGCCCACGAAAAGCTTGAGAGTGCGGTAAAGAGATAGGACGGCAAGAAGTCTAGTAACAATATCCACAAATTAGAGCCGCGGCCGAAGATTCTGTTTCCGAGGCGAAAAGAACTGACTGTAAAAGACATAGCCGATAAAAACGTAGCAGAAGAAGCGTTCGCGGGAGACGCCACCGTGGGCTTGGGTGCCCGAGGTCTCCTGGACATGCAACGTGTTGAAAAGCGCGGCCGTTACAAGATTTGTAGGCCAAATCATAGATGGCGGCGCGACGAGGAAGCGCTTGCAAATCCCGCCGATCGAGAAGCCAATTAGCTGGGTCGACATGACCAACATCCACTGATCTGTTTTAAGGTTCGTAAAAAACCTGATCAATGGACAAAAGGATGACCAGATGAAGACTCGAAAACCCACAGCTAAATGGAACCTGTTGGTTGTAAAAGACTTTCTGAACGGCGATAATGTCGGTCTAAAGGATGTTAAGGACTTGAAAAGAACAGAACGCTGACATGGTTGCCAAGTTGGAGTGACACTCACGGCATATGCAGATCCAGCTCCAACCCCCGCCATGATGGTGATGATGACATGCTCCTTAACGGTGAACGGCCCAGGATTGAGCGGGATGCCGAAGAGGGAAATATTTGGAAAATAACGAGCCCAGGCTTTGCAAATTGGGAAAGTCAACACCTGGGGGACAATCTTTTCTCGAGGGACTCAATTTAGCAACGGCTCCCGAGAAAAGACACAAACGCCGCGAAACAAAATTTTACAAACCTGAGTGATGGTGACTGAGGGGTATCTGAAGAAGAAGAATTGGTTCACGCCGGGAATGAGGATGGCCCAGATGAGACCGACGACCCAAGCACGGAAGGTAGACGACGGCATCGTGGGATCATCTGTGTTGGCAACGGCAGAACGGACTTCTGGATATGGGGACTCATCCTCAAGCGCACAGGCCGTTGGGTCAAAATTTGGGTCGTCATAGTCCTCGATAGGAATGCCCTGCGTGTTTCCAGACAGATTATGTCAGGATTTGTTTCTAGTCCTTTGCGACCCAGGGGAGGGGAAATAAGGGGGAAAAAAATACTGACCGGGGCAGCATCTAAGTGATCGGTACTATGCTTATCAAACTCGAGAGACCTCTTTTCTTCATCTGAGAGGGTGACAGACATTGCTGACTAGCTGGTCGTCGTTACGAGGAGCAGGCACGACTAGTAGTCTGGTCAGGTTCGACTCGTGGGGGAAGGGGTGGCAGGGAGAGCGAAGAGACAGAGAGAGTAAGAGCGGGGGTGTGTTACGGGATTTATAGGCAAGGGAAAGCGAAGCCATATGGGCAGAGCAGCTCAGTAGCGAGGGAGCATATACTCACTCCGCCGACTAGCTGGTACGATGAGATCTAACCGAGGCCTCACTTGCAGAATTGCTAAATGAGAAATCGGGCTCGACCCGTTGTCGCCCCCATTCGGACAACGGCATTCCGAGCATCGCTGTCACCGTTTCCACTGCTACAACTCGGTACGAGAGACTGAGGCTGGCTACGGCGGGTATCTCAATCCCGACAAGACAAAGCCAAAACGGCCAACGGCAAATGGCAAATTGCAATGTGATGGCCATGTCCTTTTTGCCATCGCCGGGCAATACGGAGGTTGTGTGGCCCCTAGAGGCACTCGAGCTGAGACGAGGGATGAAAAAAGCAATTGAATCGATTAAATTGAGAATGGGAAGCAGCATGTGGTAGACGAACTGCCCAGTTTGGTCAAAATGTCTCACGCTGTCCAAGCTCCGACAACTCCGTTCGTCGTGCCCCCCCGTTGATAAGCGCTGTCGCACTGGCGCCAAAGGCATAACCCCGCGTGGTTCACGAGGTTGCGAATCTGATGGGCATACGGTCCTGCCAGTCTAAGATCCCACGAGAAGTACCGCTCCAAGCCAAAAGGTAAAAGGGGCAAGTATTACCCTCCTCACAGGCTCGCCCCCATAAACAACCCTATTCGATCGCTTTCCATGTGGCTCTGGATGGATGGTTAGTGATCGTACTAGTGGCCCTATGATGATGGCGATCGCGTCTCACTCCCACGCGCTTTGCTCTTCCCTAATTCCATGCGTTGGCTCGGAGCGACAGTTACATCAGATAAGTTAGTACCATACCATATCCCATGAGTTTCCCCATTCCTAACTAGTACTAGTTATTAGAGTACAGTAATTGTCCGCCATCGGGAGAAAAGTGTCATTGTAATGACAATTATCATCATGACCCGTGCTCCTATACTACTTTGTCCCTTTTTTCTTGTACGAAACGGTTGAGAACTTCGAACACGGGGCTCATGCGGGTCCGACACGATCGTTCTGAGAGAAGACAGGTGTGTTTCTTTCTTTCCTTTCCCTTTTCTCACTCGGGAGCGGTAAAACTAAATATCTCTTCTTTGAGTCCGACCTCGTGAGACCCCGCGGATGGGGAGGGGCACGAAACTCACCAACAAGACTATTTTCATCGCAATTAACCGGTCCCATCAGAAGCGTGCATGGCCTCCCCACACACTCGCTGCCAACTCGGATGTTTCGTTCCGTTCACCAATCACCATCATCTCCCCGTCAGTTGCGGCGCTCGTCCCTCGATACAGTACATAACAACGTGATGAAGTCTGAAGAAAACCCCACGAACGGTGACCGATTGTGGACTTTTATCCAACATCCCACCAATGGAAACCCGACTTGGGATCACCACAACGACCTTCTCGAAGACGTACCCTAATTGTTTGTAGGCACGTGGGATCAATCATCATTAATCATTACCTGATTTGGTGCTGAGCAAGGCAAATGCAGGTTTCGAAGCGAGATAACACTTGGCGGGAGGGTGGAACGGGGGAGATACCACCATAAGGAGCAGGAGCAGCGCGCGGAGATGTCATCCCACGTCTGTCCCATCACAATTCGAAGCGGGGGGATATCTTATACCGCATCCAGAATCTTTCCTCCATCCACCCATACACCTTCTTCAAGAGGGCATCACCGGATAAAGTACCATCGAAATTGCAGGTCCATCGCGTGGGGGTGAAAAAAATTCCCCGCTTTGCCCGATAACCGTGATCACGCAATAGCGACACATTTGCTGTACATCCCTCATTTAACCGAGAGGTCGAGGCCGTCTCCTATGGGCGGGGAGCGTGTCAGATCGCAATTGCTGCATAGAAATAGGAGGGTCTGTACAGATCAAAAGAGTTTCCTCTGTCTGACATCGGTACGTGGCAACCCAGACGTTACGGAGAGAAAGGTAGCGCTCAGCCCCTGTATTTCTCGTGATGGCTATATCGTAAACATCACGGTAGGGTAACGATAACGATAACTTCCTCGCATGCAGACAGCGTAACAGTAGGCTTCGGTCACGTATCCAACGGAAGAAGGTCATACAATTTGTGAGGCGTAAGAAGAATTCAAGGCGGAGACACCTGCAAAAAACTTTTTTGAGCTCGTACAAGCTTGTACAAGGTGAAAAAGTAGGAAAGTAACGAAAGTGCAAAAGCAACCTCTGAACGATACGTGAGGTGATGGAGCGCAGGAAACAGCTACATTGGTGTTGTGCATCAAAGAGACGTTAGCTGTCCTCGTGTCCTCGTGTCAGTGTGTTACGGTCCTCGACTCCGCATCAAATGAGCGAAAATGAGTATATTTTGTCGTCGATTAAGACCGAATAAACACATAAGTGTATTCATAACCTTCGTAGAGTGTAGTTAAGATTATGACCTAAGAATCCCAAGACAGGTGACAAGGGAAAGACTGAACCTCACGGCGACGGGTAGGGAAGAGAAGGTATAGGTAGTAGTCCGGAAGATACATAAACAAAATCGGTGAATTATATGAGAAGTGGGAGTGCGTTTAATTATCGAGGTCATTGTCAGCCTCGTACGCTGGCATGACCATATGAGCCACAGGAAATGATAATCGTTGAACCAGGTTTGTTCAGTGACGAGCAGGGCTACGGGGCGACCTGTGTTCTGGTAGGCATCACGGAAATGGAGCAATACATTGCCGTCGTCGTCGTCGGCACCAATAAGCGTTGAACGCGTCAGCTCTTGCGGCCCCAAAATTCTGTCATCCAGTCGAAGACAAATAAGAATCTGTCGACGAGCGAATCTTTGACGGAAACGGTCTTCATATTGCCAAGGCATCCCCGCGTTGTGTAGTTGATATTACGGTACCCCTCCGAGTCCGACTCAGATAACAACTGCATTTCTGATAGCCAAGAAGGTGCCCCGTCCCAGAGAAAACAGGGATGAGAATTTGTGCCACGTTAAGATATGTTAGTCGGGGTGCGCACATCCGAGTCGGAAACCACGGCTTTTGCTCACCAGCTCTGTAGGTTGACATGAACCACAGAATATGATGACACCCTCTTCTAGTTACATCTCCTAGAATGGGATTCAGTTAACGTTGTCGTGAGTGCCAGAATCTGCGCGTACAGGAGAAGGACGCGCAACGCAACTTCTACAAGTCCCTCTCGCAACAACGCAAGATTCGAGGAAGTATACTCCTGCCCGTGCTGGGCTATCGCACCTTCATCGTGCTTGAGAAGGATACGAACGACTTTCGCATGTCTCTCCGATGCTGGATCTAGTGGCGTCAAACCATTTTTATCTTTTGCTTTCGTGTCCGCGCCACACTTGAGAAGCACGCGAACGACTTTCGCATGTCCCTGAAGTGACGCCAAATGTAATGGAGTTGACGTGTCCTTGTCTTGAGCTGTCGCATCAGCGCCGTTCTCTAAAAGCATGCAAGCGACTGCTGGTCGTCCCCTTCGCAATGCTAGATGCAACGCAGTCGACCCGTTTTTGTCCTTGGCTGCCAGATCTGCACCACGCTCGAGGAGGATGCGAGTAATCTCCACATTTCCACTTTGCGACGCCAGAAGCACTGGAGTCAACCCATGTTTGTCCTTGGCTGAAATATCTGCGCCATGCTTGAGAAGCATGCGAGCAATTTCTACGTGTCCTTGAAGTGAGGCCAGGTGTAATAGAGTCGATTCCTCCTTATCCTGAGCGGCTACACCTGAACCGTGCTCGAGAAGCATGCATGTGACTTCCGTATGACCCCATTGTGATGCTAAATGTAACGGAGTTGACCCGCACTTGTCTTGCACCGTTACATCCGTGCCGCGCTCGAGAAACATGTAAACGACTTCCACATGTCCTCTTCGTGACGCCAAATGTAATGCTGTCGACCCGTCCTCTGCCTGAGCCTTCACACCCGGGCCGTGCTCGAAAAGCGTGCGAATGACTTCCACATGTCCTCTTCGTGACGACAGATGTAATGGAGTCCAACCCTTCTTGTTCCGGGCTGTCACGTCCGCGCCAAGCTTGATAAGCGTGTGAACGACTTCATTATGTCCCCGTTGCGATGCTAGGTGCAACGGAGTTGCCCGGTCGATGAAGTCCTGAGAGTGAACGTTCTGAGCGTGCTCGATGACTAGGAACTCTACAATTGAGCGTAAGCCCAAAAGAGTGGCATAATGCAAGGGGGTTCCGGGGAATGGCAACGGCCTTTCGTGTTGTAGGTTTCGTCTTGACATAGGGTGATGTATCCAGAAACAGATGGCATAATGCGGCATTCTCGGGTCGAACAGGCGTTTCATCCCCTCTTCCATATGTTGCGACACGTTCTCGAACCGTACGTGGTCAACCCAATGCTTCGCTGCATATTTGACCAAAGGAAAATTCGCCAGATTGTCTCTGGTGATATTCTCGTCCAGGTGTACCAGGATGCCCAAACAGGCTTGTGCCACGAGAGCATGAGCAGGTGCCATAGTAATGTGATAGCGGCGGGATATAACGTCACTCGATGCAGCAAGGCGGGTGGACGTCAAAAATTCTTTAACCGAAAAGTGAGAGAATTGTATAACCTGCGACCCTTCAACGTCGACTACAGAAAGCAAACTAGAGCATGTACGCAGTACGGCGTCTACTGGGTCGTCCGGGCGCAAATCTTCATTAAATTTCGAAATTGGTCCTGCATTAAAATCGAATGCGAGGAACTCAGCAAGTTCATCGACGCGGAGCGGGCGGAAAGCCACTGCGACGCATTGGAGTAGACGGTAGGCAAGTTCCCAGTGTGCCTTTTTCATCTCTTGCAAGATACGCTGGTATGTCTCGTCCAGCGTATCCGGTAAGTCTGCCAGTGCATGCAGGATACGTCCTGGGAGGCAACCACAAATATAGACTAGCTGACAATACACCCATTGGAACCTACATCACATAAATGAGCTAGAGTCATTGGAAATTAATATCGATGCCTCACATCCCATCGGCCTTTTCCATGAGGACCTCAATGACCAGTTGCTTGTCTTCCGCTCTCCACTTTCGGTTTTCTGGACGTGCGTTAACAACCCATTTGATGTAGTCATTAATGTCCTCCTTTTGTCCGCTCTCGTCGTGAAGGGAAACAGAGCAAAAAGCCAGAGGATCCAGAACAAACTTGATATCAGTCTCCGGTCGACTAGTGACGCATATACGGAGATTCAGACATTGTGACTTGACAAGCCCCTTTATGAAGTTTAGGACTTCATCGCGGGGTGACGGGATGGCGGTTGTGTTTGGACATTCATCCAAGGCATCCACAATCAGGTATACCGGGGCATGTCCTGGGAGTTTAAGTAGGTCCTTCAAACATCTGGCAAGTGCCTCTTCGCTGGGATCTCCCAAGTCACCGTGTTCCGCGAAGAATGTGAAAAGTATGTCACTGTACGCATTGACTTGATAACAAAGCTGGACCAGCAGAGAAGAGAGCAATCCACGGAGGCACTTCTTTTGATCTTCCCTGAAGTCGAAATAAAAGAAAGCCAATGACGCGAGCCCAGCTTTCCGCAAAGCATCGATATCCTGGATGATTGTGGAACTGGCAAACTGGATAAGGTTTTCGAAATAGAGACGTCGAGTTTATGACGAACCAAAGAATGCTCTTTCCCGCCCCGGCTACGAAAGGAAAAAAAAAACAATCAGACTTTACAAAAACGTAAGAGTTGGGCTTTGACGAACGTTTCCCATGGATCCATAGAAGGGGCTCCGAATCAGACGCTTTCCAATCTAAGAATGATTTGCACTGAATGAACCAAGCTGCGGTCCCAAGGTAATACGATTTGCGGAAGATGTTATGATTCTTCCGAGGATCAGGCGGTGAGAGCCAACTTCGAAGATGTTTCTGCAACTTGTCACCTGCCAGAAAATCTCAGGGATTCCAGTCAACAATCGCAACACCAAAGCACAACTAACGTTTCGGCTTGTTCGCGTCACCCGCAATTTGCTGTACGATTTCTAAAACTCAGTCAGACACGCTATCGCCTCATTGTCACCTACAGAACGTACCAAGAATTTCTCGAACACGATCGTTAGAAACCTTGCAATCTAGAGGGGAGGATACTCAACACCAAGGGGGTGACAAGCCCCGTGAATCTACTCACCATCCATGACTTCGTTCATATTCACAAAAAGACAGTAGACGACCTCGAAGGTCTGCACTGCAGTCATCCGGGCTTCGTCCTGGGTGAGTCGGTCTAGTCTTTGGAGCACCGCCTCGATGTCCTTCTCTCCAAAAAGCCTTTGGACAAATTTCTCTGCATCACATTGAGCTATACTATTATTGTTTCAGCGAAGAGTCTAAGAATTCACTCAGTCGTCCCTGTTTGATATGTTTGGTTGCAAGCGCGAGGGGAATGCATCACGGTCACTGTCGCTCCCAAAGTGAGTGAGCTCTCGCAGCTCGGGTAGGAGGGCCAAAGGGAGCTCTCTGTCGTCTGGTCGTAGACAGCAAGAAAGTTCCTCAACAAGCCCATCGTAGATGTGAAGCGTCTTCACTTTGTTAATGGCCTGAGAGGTTTGTGCCACTCGGTGCGGTCGACCTCAGATGAGTGACTACGTACCTCGTATGAAAGAGTGAGATGCTCTACCGCAGAGAACACTTGGCTGCAATTTGTGCCATAGAAGATACTGTACCTGCCAGTCGAGGTGCGAACAGATGACACGTAGGAAAAGATAAATCTCGGCGTTCTCAGAGACATTCATCGCCACACCGACTCGTTCCCTGGATAAATCCAACGTGGCACTACTAAACCTGAAGTTCTCAGTTGTGTTTGTGAACTGCATGAGACGTGGGATAGAGAATGTGAGTTGTTCAAGAAGAAAACTTGGAAGTAAGCGCTACAGTCTTGAAACCAAAAACCAGCGAATATCAGTAGGTGTGAAAGGCGTAATGATTGGCATATGCGACAGTGGCTTCCTCCACATCTCGGTGGGAGCGAAGTAGATCGCGAGAGAATCTAGATGGGGCATGGATAAAATCCACTGAAGGCACTTGGTTGGAAGTGGGTGGCTGGGTTGGGAATGTCAAGAAAGAACGTGACGAGGCCCGTGCTAATCGTGAGTAATAGAGATCCTATCGGAAGGGCAAAGCCGGATAGCAGGAGGTGACGTAGATGTGGCTCTTGAAGTGTTTCGGGGAGCACAAAGGCCGTACTCTTGATAAAAGAGATGATAGAAGGTATTCCAGGATTGGGTATTCCTCGATGATGATCATGATGAACTCCGGCACATTCGGAATGTCCAATGCGAAGATGAGTGCAGCGGACGCGATCACGCTGCTCGAGAGCTAGGACTAATACTTCTTCGTCCTCTGCATCGATGTCGGAGTCTTTATGATAGCAGTCAACGACAAGTGGAAGGGGAGGTGAGTGGGCCACCATGTCTGCAACGGGCGTGCCATTCGAACAGACGGGGCAAGGACCCAGGTACAGTAGGACGACGATGCAAGTATTGTGTTTCGCCATCTCTGGCAAACGTGCACCAGCTCGTACCACCATCGCTCGCGGTCCCATCCCTCATTTCCCCCAAAAGACCATGTTCTTCACCCATGTCTTCGCCTAACACAAACAGCCGATGGTGATGAAAGATGTTAAGAAGTGAGTCATCGTCAAGGATATCACTGTTGGCCGTGAGTCATGTTTACTTGCAAGCAGATGGACATGAAAGGAGAAGGAAGCGTACCCGCCAGCATGAGTTGTCAATAAGGAGTGGTCACATGACTCACTCTAGGCCATGTTCTCGAATCTCGATTCGCTAGAGCCTTTGTACCCGTTCAACCCAATAGCCCTTTCGCCGTCTTCGATAACTAGAGACAAGCACAAGAGCCACTGCAGTCGGTATCGCAACTGTAACTGTCTGGCTATGGTTACATACGCTGCTTGCTTGAAGCCACGCGACATGGCCTTATAAGCATCTATCAAGCATCCAATCATCCATTATAACCCGTGCGATAATGGGGCTCTCCCTCTTGTTGTATCCCCGTGTCCTGCCTTGTCTTTTGTCCTCATGTCCTCCTCACACTCACACAAGGAACAATGAGAGAACTTGTACAACTGTGGGTCGTACAGATTCTCGCATTGTCCCTTGCTGTTTGGAAACCCAGTTCGACAGATAACGCCTCCCTAAATTTTAACAAGGACATCTTTTTGCAAGGGCAGGGTTAGGGGGCAGAGCTTGGATTGAGCGGTATCTCGCTGGGCAGCGACTACAGTAGAGGTCGGTGTAAAGTCAGCTCCGACTCTGAGTCGGATACCATGCTATTGCGGACTGCGCAACAGCCAAACAACAAACAAGACGTCGATGGCGATGTAGAAGATAAGACAACGAAGGACAGATGACATCGATGACAGATGACATTATCCGACTCTCGGTCAGAATTGGCCGCGGCCGGCAATGTCCGCGGGCGCAGCGCTCGCTTACTTACCCGCTTAAAGCACACACTCGGCATGTCGCTATTGCTTCCTTCCATCCACCTGCCATCTCCTCCGCAGTCCTCTACCACTTTCCTAGTCGATATCCTAGTCCCTTCATCATAATGGGCAGTAAGTTACCTTACTTGTCGATCCTCAGATGCTCCTGATATCTCTCCTCCTGGGAAATTCTCATGCTCAGTTGGACGTCGCTCCTCGATGCTCAGCATAGCTTCCACTCGCACCGTTGCCACCATTTTGTTAGTTGGCTTCCTACCAGGTGCCAAGGCAAATTGTTGGATCGACTCGTACGTCTATCAATACGTCTATCCGCTACCTCCTCATTCTGCTTAACTCAATCATCTCTTATTCTCACGACCTTAGGCATGGCTTCGAAACCTGTGATGGACTAAGCAACGTGGCACGTATTCTGATCGGCATTGGATTCTGTAAGTCCCCGTATCGTATCAACCCGCATCGCAACTTTCCTGTACTACCTCTATTGCCTTTACTAACTCAAATTTCATCATCCCCCACAACCAGTCCTCGTCTTCCTCGCCATAATCAGACGGCGCACCCGCCAAATCAACGAAGCGTTCATTCAACAGACTCAGAGGGGAAGTGGGGCCGGGTACGGCGGTCCATATGACGGAGCGGGCGGACCTCCGCCGTTCGCGCCGCAGTACCCGCCTCCGGCGCACAATGGTGTCAATTTCCCATACGCGTACGATCATACTTCGGGCTTTGCTCCGGTGTGTGGGACATTTTCCCTTCTTCATTCCTTTCTCACCTCAACTTTTCTCGCTGACGTCCACGCTCTCGTTCTCGTAGCCTTCTGTTTCGCCGCCGCAGTACTATCCGCCGCCACCTGGCGCACCCCCGATCAAATCGTTCAAGTGAAGTGCTGTAGGATGATTTCTGAAGGGTGTAAGATCTTTCTTCTGGTGGCTTCGGAAAGTTGACCCTATGCTCTTTTTATCCCTCGTAATTAGTGTTGTATTTTTTCCCCTACATGTCATATTGGATCACCGTAGTGTTGCGTATTTGATGATCAGCACAATGTTAATCAAGCCATTTGCTGTATTCTAAAGACACGAAAATACATGGGCCACGGACAATTACCCTTTGTACCTTGTTTGCGCTTGCGAACGAAGCCACGAGCAACGGGCATGGCTGAACAAATAAGGAAACGATGGTGTCGCACTGGAAACAGTACTGTTTACAAGTACAAAGCCACTGTAGATGATAACAGCCCAGCGCCTAACACGGAAAAGCAAAATCAAAACAACCGTCTAGTTCTACTGTAGTATACGTCGTGCATCCCCGCCCCTCTCTCTTCCAACGTTGAGCCTGTGTTATCTAATCAAATTAGTCAGCGTTCTATGATTGTACACGTGCCCACAACATGGCCTCGGCAAATGCCACCGGAAAGCCAACGGTCCGAACTTTCCTTTTCCGGTGGGTCACGCAACCTCCAACTGTGGTCGCCTGGACACCAGCTAGCAGTGTCAACAATGAATTCGTTGCTGTACAGTATGGCGCCGAAATCTCCAAGTCTCCATCCACCTGCCGTCCCCTCCACAGTCCTATTCAGGCCTTCTAGCTCTTTCCTAGTCGATATCCCAGTCTCTTCACCATAATGAGCAGTAAGTTACCTTACTTGTTGATCCAAAGATGGGCTCCTGATATTTTCTCCTCCCGGGAAATTCTCATGCTCAGTTGGACGTCGCTCCTCGATGCTCAGCATCGCTTCTACTCGCATCGTTGCCTCCATTTTGTTAGCTGGATTCCTGCCAGGTGCCAAAGCAAGTTGTTCGATCGACTCGTACGTCTATCAATACGCATATCCGCGACCTCCTCGTCCCGCTCAACTTAATCATCTCTTCTTGTCTCCTCCTCTCACGACCTTAGGAATGGCTTTGAAACCTGTGGTGGACTAAGCGAGGTAGCACGTATCCTGATCAGCTTTGCATTCTGTAAGTCTCCGTATCGTATCAACCCGCATCACAATTTTCCGTGCTACCTCTATTACGTTTACTAACTCAAATTTCATCATCCCCCACAACCAGTCCTCTTCTTCTTCGCCACAATCTTCGGCTTGTGCTATTATCACAGACGGCGCAAGCGCCGGGCCAAAGAAGCCTACAAGCAGCAGACTCCGAGGGATAGTGGGGCCGAGCACGACAGTCCATCCAACGGAGCTGGCGGACCTCCGCTGTTCGCGCAGCAGTACCCGCCTCCCGGGGGTGCGCCAGGTGGCGGATAGTACTGCGGCGACGCAACGGAAGGCTACGAGAACGAGAGTGTGGACGTCAGCGAGAAAAGTTGAGGTGAGAAAGGAATGAAGAAGAGAAAATGTCCCACACACCGGGGCAAAGCCCGAAGTAGGATCGTACGCGTACGGGGAGTTGACTCCATTGTGCGCCATCAGATCATCCAAGTGGAATGCCGTAGGACGATTTCTGAAGGGTGTAAGATCTTTCTTCTGGTGGCATCGGAAAGTTGGCCCTGTGCTCTCTATATACCTTCGTAGTTAGTGTTGTATTTTCCCCCCACATGTCACATTGGATCACCGTCCGTAGGTTGCGTATCTACGATCAATCACGCACAATTTTAATCAAGCCATTTGCTGTATTCTATGGAAATACATGAGTCACGGACAATCAGGCTTTGTACCTTGTTTGCCCTTGCCCTTGCGAACGAAGCACGGCTGAACAAATAAGAATACGGTACTGTTTACGAGGACAAGGCTACTGTAGGATTATAACAGCACAGGCACGGGAAAGCAAAAGCAACTGAAAACAACCGTCCCCTAACTACTGTAGTATACGACGTGCCAGTGCATCTCCGCTCCTTTCTTCTTTGCGGCACATCATGTCATGACGCGGTCCCTCGTACGCTTCGCCGGGCACAGTTATCTAGTCAAATTAGCCAGCGATCTGTGAGTTTGCACGTGCCCACAACTTGAACATGTTTCCTAGACATGGCTTGAAGCATACGTATTTGTGAGTGCCACCACCACTACCGTGAATAGTCCCATAAAAAACAATCTAATCAAAGAAGGCACAGCCAGCCATAGACTCGGAGAATTAGAGGCTGGCCAACTGAAAATGGTCACCGGCAACTTCATTTCCCAATTTAATCCACCGTGACCAGGCAAGCAGTACTAGGCTATTTGGGCCTTCCACTCTTGCACGCAACTGAAGATGGGGAATTTCACACAATTCCTTCCCTCTTTCGCGATCCTTGAGGCTCCTCAAAACATTTCCCAGTCACAGTCGATATTACGACGGTTCCATGATAAATTGATAATGGTTAGTGAGTTTTGTTTGCCTCTTAGTTGGACTTGGACTCCTAAAAAGCCACTGTACCACTGGAATCCTCACGCTCAGATGGATGTCGCACCCCGATGTTCAGTGCTTCGATTCCCGTCTTCGCCATCAACTTATTGGCCAGCTTCCTATCAGGTGTCAGGGCAACTCACAGGGCCGACAATTCATACGTCTATCACACCTCTCCAGGCCTACTACCAGTCCGAGTTCCAACTGCACTTACCACATTTTTCTTTCAAAGGAAGAAAATGTCAAGTGGAGTTGGAACGGTGACTCGAGAAGGCTTCTCTCACCTAGGGAAGGAGCTTCAGGAACCTCTATACCGATAAGCTACCTAATACCCACCATAATCTTCCCTGGATTGCGTACGTACCCCCCCTCCATTACCCCCATTTCCTTTCACTCGTGTCCCCTGCATTGACCAACCCCGACCCTAACACCCACTCTTATCGATCCAGTGCTCGTCTCGTCGTCATCGTCCTGTCTTACTGCGTATTCACCCTCTATCTCAAGGCACAACGTGAGGCTTGGAATCGAGCATCCAGCCGAAATTGGTGATCAGTGTAAAAGAACCACCGCCATAAGCAGATGCATACACACTAGGTGTAATAATTACAGGACCGTCGATCTGAGCCAAACGCCCTCCGGCACCCCCGCCTCGAACGGCTCACAATGGCTTCAACTCTGAGTCACCGCCGCAGTGCAATCCGCCGCCACCTGACACACCACAGTTCCCGTCCCACCAGAAGTGAAATGTGCTGTAGATGTTTTGGGGGCCGCAAAACCTCTCTTCGGGTGGCTCGGAAAGTTGGTCCTACTGTATGTTCTTTATCTTTATCTTCCCCTCGTAATTTGTTTCCACTCACTTGGTCATGTGTGCACCTCGGTTCTTCCTGATGATCTTTGCCTGAGTCGAGAGGGGAATGTGGGTGTCATTCCAAGCCCGACTGTTCTGCGATTTCCAGCTTTACTCGGATCGGTCATATGCGTGGCCGCCGGGCTAAGTGATTATTACCACGGCGACGGTGTTTCCTCCTCCATAGTCTTGTCAGATGTCCAGATTATCGTGGACCAGTAGAGACATCATGCGCCCATGATCAAATGAGTTAGTTGGAATGTGCTTTTGTCCAAGGGTGAAAACTATGTCACAGTTGCCAGTGCGAAATTTTTCCGACAGTTGCGCTAATTGAACCAATCCGGCTGAACAGACAATTGGAACGAACGGACATGTGGACTCGGGTCAGGGAAGGCAACAGGTGGAACAATTGTGGATGGCCAGTCGCCGGGCAGGGGAAGAATTAGTAGTATAAGTACATTGGCCACTGCCATTGACAATTGCCCCCATATGTTCTGCGCTCCCCAAGCAAACAAGAAAGACTGAAGAAATATGGAAATATGGGTATCCGCAGAATACAGTACTGTTGTTTACGAGTACAGGGGTAGGACGGGACTAGGATAACAGCACAGCAGAACTAATACGGAAAGACAAACAACAACTCTATACGACGTGCACCCCCTTTCTTCATGTCATGACGCAGCTCCTCTCCGTGCCCTCCGCGGCGCACCAACTTCCCCCGTAGCACCCTCGTCCCGCTCACCATTATACAGCGACGACGTACTTCGTTGCGCGGTACGTTCGACGATACTAGTGCCATCTCGGAATCGCGTGCGAAAGAGGACGTTGGCGTTGGTGAAAAGACCCTCCTTGAGCGATACGACGATGAACTGTGCTCCGCGGAAGCGCGTGCGGAAGAGCGTGCCGATGTGCTGTGTGTGCGATAAGTCTAGCGCGGCGTCGATCTCGTCGAGGATGTACATCGGCGCTGGCTTGAATTGTAGCAGCGCCATGATCAACGACAGCGCTATGAGCGACCTTTTTTACATGTGAATGTGAGAAGAGACAATTAGGGGCCATGGGGGGGACACCTACCGCTGGCCGCCGCTTAGTTCTGTTAAGCTCTGTTTCCAGACGCTTCCTAGCTGGACTTTGATCTCTAAACCGTCCATCAAATCTTGGTGATCTGGTGGTTGTAGCTTTGCAAAGTTTCCTGGGAGGAGCTCAGCGAAGATTCCGCCAAAGTCGCTGACAGCTAGAATCAGATATGCGCGTTCGCCGTGTTAATTTGCGCGCGAGCGTGAGCTTACCCGTTCACCTTCTCCCATGTCGTCGTCAACGCGTCGCGCTTGTACCGGTCTAATTCCTCGATCGTCTGCTCGATCTTTTCCTTGTCTTTCAGCACGGTCCCGAGCATCTTTTTCAGGCTCGCCTCGCGCTTTTCGACACTGGGCAGATCAACCAGCAGCTCGAGTTAGGGGCGTTACAGCAAAAGTTAAGAAGAATGAAAGTCAAGCACGCACGTATCGATCATGTTCATCACCTTCGGGTTCACTTTTTTCTTCATGCCCCGTTGCTGCCCTTCGAGCTCGCGCGCCCTGTCCTTCAACTGTCCAATATCAACATTGCTAAAGTCATACTGCGATCCCGCCTGACCAAACAGACTGTTCGCGTGCGGATAAATGAGACGCGCTCGGTATTAGATATGTGGATAATGGTCAGCGCTCTCACTCACTGGCTCTCCTCGTTGATCCAGTCGTACTGCTTCTCAAGGTTTGTTGCCGCGGTGACATGGCCCGCCTTCTCCTTCGCGAGGGACTGTACATCATGCTCGAGCTTCTTGATCGCAACCTCCGCATCGGCAGCCGCTTGTTTCTTCGCCTTGATGACATCGTCCAACTCGCGCAGCTCCGTGTCGAATCGTGTCAGTGTCGCACGCTCTTCCTGCAGCCGCCGCTCCGCCTCGGCGTGCTTTGCCTGTCAGCATCATTTCGATCAATTCGGTAATTGTGGTGTCAGCTTGATGGGATGGATGGATGTGCTGTGAGCACGCACCTCACCCTTCGCAACTTTGTCCGCAAGCGATCTGAGTTCCTGGCGCAGTTTATCGATCCCCGCAGAGGCGTTGGCGAGTGTGTCGCGCGCCGAGGCGATGTCCGACTCAATTTGTTCTGTATCGAGGATGAACATTCAGTTAGCGAAGGAAGTAATACATACACAGACCGAGCTCCAGCGTTGCCCTATGCATTTCTTTCTGTTGAGTTTTCAAGCTCACGGCTTGCTTTTGTAGTGCCGCCTTCTGTTTCTGTATATTCGCCTGAGCGGAGATACCGTTAAGTGTTATAGACACCGGCTTAAGAAAGGTGGATGCGATTGGGTTACCTTAAGCTCCTCCGTTTTTCCCTCCTTGTTGTTCTTGAATTCATCCATGTCCTTCTCGAGCTTCTTGATCTCCGCCTTGGCCGCCACCTGCTTCTCTTGCGCAGCCTTCAGAGCAGCCTCCATCTCCGCAATAGAGCGCTTAAGCTCTTCAACTTGCGCACCAATCTAAGACGCAGACCACTTCAGCCCAAGAAAAGGAAAAGCATAACGCAACGCACCCGCGCGGCATTGCTACTTCCAACCTGCTCCTCCAACAGCCGCAGCTCATGTTCCTTGATCTCAAGTTCGCGTGTTCGCTCCTTCCACTTATCCCTTGCCGCACGACGCGCGATCTCCTCACGCTCAAGCTCCGCAAGCGCCCTTTGCGCAGCTGCGACGCGTTCCTCAGCACCGCGTAACTCCTGCGCGCGTACAAGGACACCAGACCCGCTCGGTGCCGCACCGCCCGACATCGTCCCACTCGGCTCGTACACGTCACCGTCGAGCGTGACGCTGCGCACGCCAACTTCGCGCGCGAACGTAACAGCCTGTGCGGAGGCCGCATCGTCGCATATCAACGTATCGCTAAAGACGAATGCGATCGCTTCGGCCACTTCATCTGGATAGCCGACGAGCGAGAGCGCAGGCCGCACTTTACCAGGTGCGAGGAGCTTCGCGTTTTGTAGTTTCTGGGAGTGATTGGGTTGGCGTAGAGGTCGTGAGTAAATCTAGAGAGAAAGGGGATTTGGTGGGTAGAACGTACTTCGGCAGAGAGCTTGAACCCGCGGATCTTGTTTAGTGGGATAAGAGTCACGCGCTTCTTGATGCCGCCGCGCTCGAGGAGATCCTTGCCCACGCGTTCGTCCTCCACGATAACATTGTACAGCTTGCCTCCTGCAGCGATCTCGAGCGCGGTGCTTTTACCGTGGTCTTCGGGCTTGAGTGCGAGGAGCGACGCGACAAGGCCCTTGACCTTGCGCGTGTCGAACCCGGGCGGCGGAGTATAGTTAAAATCGAGCTGTGAATGCCTCGAACGCACAACGTCACGCTCCTATGTAACCCGCCCTCACATTGAGTCCTGCTTGCGAGGGAAAAGGATGGAGTACGTACCTGTGTACAGCGCATTGCATCGTCCTTTGCCTTGCGCAGTGCCTCCACACTCGTGCATTTTCTTGATATCGCGTTCACCTTGACCGGCCTCCCTTTCCACCGCCTTCCAGCGCTTTTCGAGCTCGCCAAGTTCACGCCTGCTCATCTCAAGCTTTACGCGAATTTGCTCTTCTTCCGCAGCCGCCTGTGCTAACCGTGCGCGGGCGTCCGCAATCTGGCCCATATACCCTCCCCCACCAGCCGACTGCGCGGATGTACCAGCGAGACCCGTAAGGAGTGTCTGGAGGAGGTCCTCAGAAGAGGCGAGCGAGTTCTGCGTTGCGGTGTGCTTTTCTTTGACGGCGTTGTACTCGGCCGTGACGGCATCCACTTGTGTCTTCTTCGCCGCGAGCGCAGCCTCGATCTAGCCTTGTGCATCAGCGAACGAGAAAACAAAATGACAGAGGTTGAAAGGGAGAGAGAGACGGGCACCTCGCTGAGCCCACGTCCAGATTCCTCCCGTGTAGTCTCCTCGTCCTTGATGGTTCCCTCCTTGATCTCAGCCTGCGTGCGCAACTTGATGACCGCCTTCTCGAGCTCCTTGGCTTCCTCCTCCAAGCGCGTGGCCTTGCCGCCCTTTTTCAGCTCTCGGTCACGTTGGGCCTGTACGTCGAGCCGATTCTTCTCCGCGACGCCAGCCTCGCGCACAGCGCGTTCTTTCTCACGGCGTGCCTGCGCAATATCGCGCTCCCGCTCGGCGATCTGGGTGTCCTTTCGTGAGGCCTTGGTGCGATGGTCCGTCCATTCACATGCGCGAAGTACGCGTGCGAGGCGCTCCAGTTCGGTGTTGGCTTTTTGATATTGTATGAAGGCACGACGCTCGGTGCGGAGCGTATCCAACTTGGGCGTTATTTCTTCGGCGAGTAGCGCGGTGATCTCATCTACGCGCTTTTCTTTCTTTCCCATGGTTTTCTTAGCCTTGTCCTTGCGTTCTTCGAACATGCGCGTGCCAGCGGCTTCTTCGACCATGCCGAGAATTTCTTTCGGACGCATATTGAGCACCTATGATTGAATAAAAAACAGTCGAGGGAGAGTGAGGATAGGGACGAACTTTGGTAATACGACCTTGCATGATCAGGAAGTTGGGGTTGTTGATGTTGAGTTGCACGCTTTGGAAGATGGTCTGAATGATGTTCTGCTGTGCCTTGTGGCCATTTAAAAGGTATTTAGAGATATTTGGTAGAGCGATCTAACAAGATGTTGGTGTTAGTATTGGGCAGGGGTGGGTTATCACAGCAAACGGGATGAGGATGTGCTCGGGACACGGAGAAGGAATGATAGAAACAGTGGTCGTCATAAGAGGCGGAAGCGCGCACCTGTCTCGTTACTGTTATCTGAGCGTAGTTCTCCATTCCAGGTGGACTGTTCTCTCTATCCGAATTGTCGAAGACTATCGTGACGGAGGCCTTGGTGATGCCAGCCTGTCCACGTTTATAGATGAGATCTTGCTGATTTTGTGCGCGCATCTAAATACAAGAGACGCATAAGTAGAAGAAGAATTGTAATCATGGGGAACACACACGGATGACATGTTGGTGAGACCAAGGACGAAACAGATAGCATCAAGGATGTTTGACTTTCCAGATCCATTGAGGCCGGTGATGGCATTGAACGAGGGGTCCCAGCCTGTGATTTGTGTTCTAACCGGGTATGACTTGAAGCCTTCGAGGATGAGTTCCTCGATGCGCATCTTCACTGTCCTCCACGCTCTGGCGTTAGTTGTCCACCCCGACACCCGACATCAGACGCGACCACGTGAAATACACGTGACTCTCCCTTCCTTCACGTGGCACGCGTCGCATGGTTTTTGTATCCGATCGCTGGTGACTGGTACGTATACTTATACTTTGACCACTCAAATATGACTCTACGAAGCATAGGCATCCAAGTAAATGACCGCGCCTTCCCGCAGCTGAATGTAACCGAAACCAAACCAATCATCGGCGCCAGGTCATAGTGCGCTTCTGCGGAGCCTGACGGGCTGATGGCCTGTGATTTTTCGGAGCTCTGAAGGTTTGTTTCATGTACTTCTCATGCCTCCCCCCCAGCGGCGACTGGTGTCAGCTCTGTAACGAAGGAGTCATCGGCAACAGCTGGGGTTTACATCGAATGTTTGGCACAGCCACTGCCGAACGTGGACCTGCCACACCGCTCCGACGATACATTGGACCTCTGGAAGTCTGTGAGAGTCACGTCATTGTAGGGATGCTTTTGGCACCCAGTAGACCTGTCTGATGGAACGGGATCAAATATGTGTTTCTTTGCGGTATGCAAGTGTGAATCAAGTATCCAGACCATGCATCCTGTATCAGCAGTTTTGGTCCGTGATGTGAGTAAGGAGGTAATTTGGGCGCTCGGGTCCTCCATATATTTAAGTCGGGTTCTTTACACAACCAAGGACAATACACCTGATCCCCACTGGCGAACTGAAGCCTCACAGAGCCAATGTCATCGCCGAACCACCAGCCCCAGACCTACGAGATCCCTCTCCACCCCTCTCCACAATTAAAAGCCGTGCTCGACTACTTCGATTGTCTCAAGACCTGGGAGTTTGAGAAAATAACCAAGTTATCCACGTCTTATTTCACCCAGAAAACATTGCCCGCGTCCTTGGGCGTACCAGCCCGGAGCAAGAGCGAAGATATCAAACATCTTCATACTCTCCAGGACTCCCTGAAGGGTGGTCCCTTAGAGGTGTGTAACTACCAGACTCTTGAGTCTTCCGCCTCGTTTCGGTGAGCTGACCGTGGTCCGAAGACTGTCATATACGATGTCAATGAGAACAAGGGCAAAATTTGGGTCCACGTACGTACCTTTTCTTATAAGAGCTACCACCCTATTGACCATCTGGCACCTTTGTGAGCAGTTGATGATGAAAGGGATTAACTTGGAGTGCATCCTCATCTTCATATTCGGCACGGACGACGACGAGAACCTTTTCGCCAGTCTCACCGAATTTTTCGACAGCAAAGAGTTCACTGACGGTAGTGGCAGCGGCGGCGATGCTCAGCCCGAAACGCTGGGCAAAGCAGCATCGCCAAAACTGTAATTGAGCGATACAACTTAAGTAATAAGTTGATTGATACGTAGTGTTATCTCTTGAAATCCGCACCTATGTAGCGCGATAATATACTTGATTACAAAGAGGTGTTCGGCCTATTTAGAGATTCAAACGGTCTGGCTACGGGGATCAGGTTTTGTCCGGCTTGTTGTAAAATTAGCATGTGCGATGCCTCTATAGGTTTGGCCAGAGCCTGCCCACCCTACTTTCCTGTTGATAACCATCCTGTCTGCTTTCCACACAGCATGATGCTATGTGGAGATACGGACAAGACGACAAATCGTTCACAATAGGATCGAAAAGAAGTGGGAGAGAGAGAATGCCGCGAGAAGGGACACCAAGCAAGGACGGCACGGCAAACGAGGGCAGTGTGGAGGGAAAACAGGACGACGGATAGGTGGATCATCGAGCATTCACAACAGTGGACCAATGGGAAGAGTTGTTTGTCTCAAAGCCCAGGGGACCACTTTGAAGCGGTCTTTGCGTTCGGATTTTATATCCTCATGGTTATTAGAGGACAAGCTCTTTGGGATGGGTCCACAAGTAACCACTTTCCAGGAACGTCTATTCTAGCATCAATTCGTAACAAGAGCGTAACTTGTTGTGATAATCAACGTATATCAACTATCCTAAAGACAACACACCTTTTCACGGCAGACCAAAGGACTGTATTACCTCCCATGATTTGCACGATGTGCATGAAGCCTGCATCCACGACGAGCATTGTAGCGCGTTCGGGTCGCGCGAGTGAGTCCGAGAGGAGAGTAATAAAAGGAGGGAAGGGGTCAGTGTTCGACTTCGGCAAAGGGGCAAGAGGTGTGTCAGCTCATTTGCTCGCGCTAACGTCTTGCACCCTCGGGCCGAAGAGCCTGACAAGTAGAAGATGAGAAGAAAGTGAAAGTGAGCACCAAAAGAGGTCTATTGTCAAGATTGATAGGGAGTCGGCTTAAATACATCAGGGCTCTATTAATCAACTACTGTAGTCCTTTCGGAGGACTGAGGACACGAGCGAGAATGAATGAAAGCCAACAAGAACAACAAGGCGACACAGCCACGCCGTTGATGTGGCACATGGCACATGGCACGTACAAAGCAATGCACGCATGGTTATCACAGTCCTGTCATGCTATAAACTGAAAAATGTTGCGGCAGTGTGCCCGAGCAAACCGAAAACGGTCCGAGAAGTCCGAGAACTAAGAAAGGAGCAGCAATAGTTGAAAGTAATAAGAATTAAACTGAAACTAAGAGAATGAGAGATATACACTGGAAGAGAGATCAACACTGGGATGCTCTGGAGCAGTCCATACGAGCGCGGCTGCACAGCTTACCTCACAGCATGCATTCAAGACTCACAATCCTGGAGCTCAGAATAACGGATCATGAGTCAGAGCTGTGGCTGCACGATACAGCAGGGGTACTAGTATGGGTGACCAGCATGCCCTGGTTAAGTGGGCCGGAACTAAACAAGCAAAGGGCATGCATACTTACGTTAAGGACCTGACCAGAAAATATTCGACCCCAAATGGCTTTTTGCACGTCCCAATCGACCGGGTAGCTCTTCGTACAACAAGATGAGGACACGCTTTCAATAATTGATTCTGTTCAACGTGGAAGGTCTTGGTCTTTCGGATTCGGACCGCTATGCCAGATAAATCGCATGGGGACCCACCTCGTAGACCGCTATCATGGCAGTTCAACTGCATCTTCCCACTACTCTTCTAACGCCTCGGCCTGGCATCAGAAATGTCGTCAAAAGAAGGCCGCGGCGCCTTTGGACGATAGTTACTGAAGGATGCGCCCGATGTTCGTATCACCAGTCACTGAATGACTGATCCGTCACCTATCTGGGCAATGAAACGATGAAATGGCCAGTGTAGAACCGGGTCTTTAGAAATGTTCAAGTTAAGACGGTGCCCTCTATAAGTAGACTGCGTTACCTCTACCCGTGGTATCTGTGCAGTATTTGGGAACTGTCGCATAACCTGCGTAGGAAGAACAACACCCTAGAAAACGACGGGTGTCCAGAAGCTGTAGCCGCGCGCCTGATTTCACAGAACATTCTCAGCGTCTAACCGCTGCTGAAATGCGCGCCACATCATTATCTCTTGATGATGTTCGACTATTGCGAAGGAGAGAAGCACGAGACGGGCCTGTTCAATGCGCGGTCTGAAACAATGCGGAGGGAATTTTTGTAAGTGTACAGACCGGGGAAAGCATATAGCGCTTTCTGTGGCAGTTGGGACTTGGATGCGAACCAGCTGCGTGGGAGAAAGATCTTGGGAACCGACCGACCAATCGAAGGCTGTGTGTGCCATTCCCATACTTTGTTTACTTGCTTACGCTGGATTACCAAGCTGAGAGCTGAGCTTGGATCTCTGCCAGTGAGATCTAGTGAGCTTGACTCTGATAGAATAAAAGGGCCGCTAGTGATGTTCAGTTGGTACGCATTTTTCCGCCTATTTTCCGCCTTCTCATCATACATGTCTTACCCCTCTACCACCCAGAATACTGCCTCAGGGTACGTCTCATACGTATATTTAATATCTGGAGTGTCTTTACAGTGTCTTCTTCGGAAGGGCCCTGCCAGATGCCTTGGCCGAGCTCAAAGCCCTCGCCAACGTCATACAGTCGTCGGTCGAACAGATTGAAGCAGCCGTGACCGCCAACTCTTTCGTCTTCCCTTCTCCGGATTCAACGTTTAGCCCCGAGACTGAGGCACCACGCATGCATCCTGCTATCCTGTCAGCCGGATCGCTCATCACATCTGCCGCGGCGCAACTCATGATGCTTGTGAGGCCTGCGCCGCTCACACTCATTGACGTCATACTGCAGGTAACTCCGGATGATCCCTTGCCGCCCTGGTTTAAGCTAACGATGTGAGAATATCAAAGTACCATCTTTCTACTGCAGTGCGAACTGCGACAACCGTACATGTTGCTGAGATTCTTCGGGATGCTGGCCCCAAGGTAATGCTATGATCAGTAATCAATTCAAAGCTACACCCAACCCTTGTTGTACAGGGAAAACACGTGTCGGAAATCGCCAAGCCCACCAAAGTTAACCACGGAAAATTGGGTGGGTCTCAAAGGATAATATTATGTAATCTTATTCTATCAGTTAATAACGCTCCTAGGTCGAATCCTCCGCCTCCTTGCCACGAATCATATATTCAAGGAGGTTGCCCCGGACGTATTTGCTAATAACCGTCTATCATCTGCTTTGGACACGGGAAAGTCGGTCGAAGAGCTACTAGCAAAGTCAGTCCTAAGCCTTTTGATCTATAGCGACGAACTAAGAATTGTTAGTCCCGAATCGAAACACATAGGAACCGCCGGAATAGCGTCCTTCATAGAACATACGTATGATTTGCTCATCAGTCTCTCTTATAGCATTAGGTCCTGATGCGCTTCCATAGCCTCGATGAGGGCTTTAAAGGCTCCGGTCATCTAACTGAGACTCTTCTCGACCCCGAGCTTGGACATTCCTATGAAGTGAACACAACCCCCTTCAACAGAGCGCACAATGTCAATGTAGGTCTGTGGACATGGTTTGAGGCTCCAGAAAACAGATTACGTCTTGCCCGATTCGGGGCTGCAATGAATGGCGCAAAGAACATGAACCCTCCTGAGGCAGTTCTCGAAGGTCCGGTCACGTTGCGCGGCTCTTGTATCACCGTCTTTGACACGTCAAATTCGCAGGGTACGCCTGGGGACAGCTCCCTGAGGGCTCGCTCGTCGTCGATGTTGGAGGCGGTGTTGGCTCACAGTCCTTGGTGCTCGCCGACAATTACCCGCACCTTCGTTTCGTTGTTCAAGACCGCGAACCAGTCATTCGAGATGCAGTCGAGGTATGTGCATTGTAATTTAGCTCCCCGAAGTATGATATGTATCCGACAATATGACCTGCCACACAGTACTGGAAGGAGAACATGCCCAACGCAATCGAATCCGGCCGCGTGAAGCTCCAAGGTTCTTTAAATTTTACCTCCACCCTCCCGAGATTGGCACAATTGACATTTCGGTTCCCAAGGCCACGACTTCTTTACGCCGCAGCCTGAACGGCAAGGGGACGTCTCCGTCTTTCTCGTTTCCAAAATCATGCACGACTGGTCTGACGACTATTGCCTCACCATACTGAAAAACCTGCGCGTTGCAGCTGGACCAAAGACCCAGCTTGTTATGGTTGAGCAGGTCTTTTCAACTGTCTGCGACGAACCTGCTACACGCGAGATCCCGGGAGCGGAGCTTCCCACTCCTCCCAAGCCGCTACTCCGCAACTTGGGTCGCGGGGGCTCATCGGTGTACCTTCTCGATATGCAGGTAAGAAAAAGAAGTGGATTCCCAATAAGGTGTTGACTAAACTGACATTTTTTGCACTCCCTCCGAAGATGATGGTTTTCTTCAATGGCCTAGAACGCACGATCACCCATTACCGTGACTTGCTCAAACAGGCAGGGTGGAAACTCGAAACCGTACATTATGATACGCCGTCAGTGATGAGGTTCCAGAAGGTGGTTGCTGTTCCGATCTAAGGTTGCTTGTCATCTGTCAGGGTATTCCCGGAATTTGTTATACAGTAGAGCTCTTTTGCGTGTGTGAAGCTTTCCGAATCAGTTGTCCATCAGTATATGAGTTTGTCCGTCGGAACTCATTTTTCATCATAGGATCAATCCGAGAAAAGCATCCTCGATGTAAGGTGGTCGACTTGGCTGCGCTCGCACAGACCGTTCCATCGCCCCCCTAACCACACAATCTGAGCCGTCCGCAGCGTCCCAGCCCCGATCTCTCCTCCCTCCGGCGCGTCGAACCGTCCTCACACCAAATTGCTGGACTTGGTTTAGCTGCCCTAGGTGCTGTGTATTCATTTCTACTTTAGTTTCCCGTCGCGTTAGCGGTTCCTGAGTTTCAATTCTAAATCCCATTCATTCTCGTCTGTTACCGCTCATTTTATATCTGTGTCGTCGGACAACTTTCGGACTTCTCGGACACACCGCCTCGACTCTCCTTCTATACCATATGATATTATAGTACGACAGGACGTGATTGCCGTACGCGCCTTGCTGTGCGCGCACGACTTAATGATGTGTTATGCGTGCATTACGTGGTCATCGTACGGTACGGTTGGAACAGTGATCCGAAAAACCAAGGTTGTTACCATGAACTACGGAGGGGGCTAAGAATCTGACCACATAAAACTGATAAATGTATCCACAGGATGTTATGTTCTTGAGGGATTTTCGGCGTCGCGAAATCTTTTGATGGAAAGGTCATAAATGTGGAGGAGATGAATGACGGCAGGAGTAAGGGGAGTGGGAAGCAGTCAAATGAATGAACAGCTCGGTGGTTCGCATGTGGGACCCGGGGTTCAAGTTTCGATCTTATACCCAGCTTTGCTGCTCGCCGATGCGATTGCGGGGGCTTCAAAAGACTACGAAGGGCTTGGTCTTGGGCGACGACGGACTAGAGTTACAAGGCGGCCTGCATTCTGGCGGGAGTCAATGAATGAGGTGAATGCATCAGCTGCATGTCGACTCTGATAATATTTAAGCTCCTGCAGTTCGGGTAACAGCTCCAGAGGGGGCTCTCCATCCTCTAACCGTAGACAATGAGAGAGTTCCTCGACGAGCCCATCCTGGATGCGAAGGGTCTTCACGTTGTTAAACGACCTGAGAAGTTTGCGCCACTCGATGCGGTCGATGTCATTGTGCTCTTCAGATGACCGAGTATGTACCTTGTGTCTAACATCGAGATGGTTCACTACAGAGAGCACTTGGCTGAGCGCATCCGAAATTTGCACCGCAGAAGATACCTGCCAGTCGAGGTGCCAGCAGTAGACTTTAATGGAAAAGGCGTACGCATTGGTCTCGCGAAGATGCGTCTCCACACAGACTCGCTTATCAATGAAATCGAGCACGGCACGGTCGAACCTGAAGTTCTCTGTTGTGTTCATAAACTGAACGAGACGCGGAACGGAAAACGTGAGTTGTTCGAAGAACTGAACGTGCAGCTTTCGGAGGCGGGGGGTGGTGATCCGACAAACAATCGCCTCCAAGTAAGCGCTAACACCTCGGAACCAAATCCAATGAAGGTTAGGAAGTGTGGTGTGTGTAGCGATTAGCGCATGGGTGATTTGACTCTCCTCATCACGATTGGGAAGAGGGAGTGAAAAGTCGATCACGAGCGTCTCTAGCTGGGGCATGAATGAAATCCATTGGAGCAGAATATTTGGTTGGAAGTAGGCGGATGGGTGGATTATAATAAGATCGAGCGTGACAAGGCCTGCAAAAGTCGCGAGTAATCGAGATCCTATTGGAAAGGCGAAGCCCATTAGCGTGAGGTGCTTTAAATCTGGGGCTTGAAGTGTTTCGCGGAGCATCAAGGCCGTGTTACCCTCCATCCGAGGCTTCACAATTAGGTATTCCAGGATTAGGAATTCCCCATCGATTGCCATGACAAGCTTCTGGAGGTTCCAAATAGGGAGGACAAGGCGGAGGTGGCGGACACGATCACGCTGGTCGAGAGCAAGCATTAACCCCTCTTCATCTTCTGCAGTGATGCCATCTTTGCCATGGTAATCGACAGTGAGCGGAAGGGGAGGTGAATGTGCCAGCATGCTTGCAACGGGCGTGCCACTCGTACAGACGAGTGAAAGACCCAGGTAGGATGCTGAGCCAAGCATGAGGTTTCGCCATCTTCGGCAAACATGCGCAGGCCTATACCACCAACGTCCCCGGACCCATGGCCACTCGCCCCCTCGGAGACGGCTTACGTCTTCCTCGTCTTCACCCAAGAAAAATGGGCGATAGAGATGAAATATGTTGAGCAGTGAGTCATCATCGAGGATATTGACCGATACACTGGCAGCATGTGGACTATTGCCTATTAATTACAAGATGGTAAACATACCAGGAGGAAACGTACCTCTGCCGTGAAGACTCATCACTTATTATACCTTGGCCTATTCGTTCAGTGGATTGAGAGCTGGTTGAAAAGCGAAGAGCCACTGGCATGTCGGGAACCAAGGTAGTATTGGATGTGTTACTGGCAAAGTGAGATGTTGGACGTTGGTGGACCTCATGGGAGGCGTTGCCAAGCAAGTGGACTGCCCCATCCCCTTACTGCCCCATCTGTGGGTCAGGATGGGTATTCATTTTCGCTTCACACGCCACGTGCCACGTCAAGTGTCAACGGCCTGGCCTACGACACAAAAGGACTAGTTGATGAGTAGAGCTGATGGACTACAACAGAGCAGCTCAGCTCGCGTTTTTCCCCCTTTTCTGTGTGCCAGTCCTGGGACCCAGGATACCTCTCTTTTTCTCTCTGATTGGACCTTTTCGCTAGCATTGCCATCGACAGCTCCTCACGCTGATTTCCCTCTCCAGACCTTTACTATTGTCCCGAGCCCACTCGCGCTACAACTCAGCGCTTCACTCGAAGAGAGCAGTCTACCACAGAACGACACCATAGCGGTGATCGCGGAAGACCTTTTATTGCCCGCACTCGTGTCGGAGCTAGTGCTTGGACTCACGCCAGATGCAGTGCTCTCCCCTAGACGTTACTGGCAACCTTAGTCTGTCCCGAGGTGTATGGAAAGAAGGACAATGAGCCACTTTTCACGACATGGTCCAGCATTGGTGGGTCTGGATGTAACTGAAGAGTGCACTGTACCGACAACGACGGCTTGAGCCGTGGATACCAGGAGTTGAATCTGCTTCCTGCATGGTGACATTGTTCAATCCGTGTGTGAGCTTAATTCACAACTCAACTCGTACACACAGAGACCGAGTACCAGCGCTGGGGGGAATGATCAAGACTGGGACGGCCCGGGCAGCGGATGTCCCATCCATAAATACCGGCTCGTTTCACGCTACTTTGGTTCCATGCCTCCTGTCTCAACCCTTGGCATTCATTACCCCCAGTCCTGTGCTTACACGCACGGGTCACCGAGGTGATCTATTCTCTTATCCGCCCTAACCTTATTTAACATCATAGATCCCTGCATGGCACTTGACCTAACTCTGCCCATATAGTTAGTTTCGTCAGAATTCCTCAGGGAGGACAAGGCGGAGGCCCGGGTGGCGACGAACCAAAGTATGAGGTTTCGCCATCTCTGGCAAACATGCGCGACCTTCAACATCCACGGACCCAGTCCCCTGTTACGCAATGAATCATCATCGAGGACGTGAATTGATTACATTATGTGAACCACTGCCCATTTGTCGGGGAGCAAGGTATTGGACGATTTCTGGAGTGATGGAATAGTGTCGGGGTTGGCGCCCTCAAAAGCTAGAGTAGTGGTGGTGAAGATAAAGAGGTTGGTCATTCACCAGAAGAACAGTGCAGTGGAACCTGCACAGGCTGCACTTCGCTCACAATGACCATCGATCATCGATTGTCAGTCGGGGGTTTCCGAGTGGTTGGCGGTACGGGGACTTGGCTTGGCAACAAATTCTGATCCAAAAAGTGAAAATGTACATTACTATATTTAGTTTACTGATTCTCGTAGCGCTATTGTCTAGGTAATCGTGTTATCTATGCTAGTCTTGAACACATTGACTGAATGCCATTAATTGTAGCAGCATCGGAGCAAACAAGACGGCAACTACAGTATGACAGATAAGTTAGTCACCTTACTCTTCATGGTTGGCGTGATCCCGCGATTCCTGATGTGGCAGACGACGAATTATCCACGACTGACAGCATTTTCTGCGGATTGGGGATGCGTTTGGATGAGCATTTACCTTACCTTGCCGTCACCGTCAGGGAAGGTGCCCAAAGCGGGTTCGACCACGTGGGATAAGTACTAATTTGCAAATTTATTTGAAATAAAGACTGAATGAGGCGGGGCTGGGAATCGAGCTTTTGAAGGTGTGTCCGCCTCGTGCGCTTTACGCTTCCCACCGACATGTCCTTCTCTGATTTCTACGCTTCAGATCTTTCTGACATAACCTCGTCCTCCGAAGACGATGAATACACCCCAGACACAGTAAAGAGGCCGAGTGCCAAAAAGCCCAAGGGCGATCAGCAGCCTTACACCATCGTCAACCCGCTAAGACCACCACGCTCGACTTCTTACTCAGTCCGGGCTCTATATGGTCCCTCTTGTCTTCCTCTATTTTTTTTTCCTGCTCACTCTTCCATCAGAACAAATCATCGATGGATCGATCAACTTAGATCCAGACTATCAAAGAGGTATCCTTGTCTCTTATCTTGTCCGTCAATGTCGTGTTGCTCACTCCTTGCGTAGATGTTGTCTGGTCAGAACAAAAGCAGATAGGCCTCATAGACTCTGTCTTTCGCAACTACTACATTCCGCCCATCATCTTTGGTCAGTCGACCATTTTCTTCCATTTTGTCTCAAGCCACTCAAATTCTCTCAAAAGCTGTTTCAACATCGGATGATGGGAGTGAGAGCCGTGTTTGCATAGATGGGAAACAACGTTTGACTTCGATACAAAAGTGAGCCCAATATGGATTCAAGTTGCTTCCATCCCGTCTCTAACGGTAAAGCAAAGGTTCTTGGATGGACTTGTGAGTGTTACGTTCACAATGACACCTCGGAAAATGGGATGTCAGGATCGGAAAATGGTGGGGTAGAGGACGCTGGTTTGCAAACAACTCCGATGGTAGACCGCAATGGAGCCCCTGCCCCATCAACTTTACCCGCGTTGTTGCTTGCAATTCAGTGTGCACTACTACCTGAGGGCATGAGTATCAATCCGTGCGCCCGATTCTCAATGTTTTTGCTATTTTACTTGTTCTTGCAGTTGTGCTGATTCTAGGCATCGCTGCTTGCAGATCCCACGTAGGTCTATCCTCCCTATTATATGTATGATTCCTCATCTGATGTTGACTGAGAACCGCAGATAGAGACCAGTAAATTGTTTCAACCTCAAATTGGCTCGTGTGTTGACCATGCCTTCAGTATCAGCGCCAAACGCTACTGGTGCAAGAAACACGGGGCGAATCCCCGCATCATTTTACCAACGCCTCTGCAACAGGCTTTCGCGAATAAGCAGATTGTATGCGTCGAATACGACAGCTTGTCCGAGGAACAAGAGCGTGAAATTTTTCAGGTGTGTCCTCACTGCCAAACTTTTTGTTTTCTTTCACCAACACACGACTCCAGCGTGTCCAGCTGGGCGTAGCACTAACACCCGCTGGTGTGTAATCATCGACACATCTCCGACGTCTCATCTGACACAAAGTAGAGCGCATGCAGGCTATTACCGGGCATTGGCCTAACTTTATCCGAGAAGTTCAGTCCCAGGTTCTTGGCGATGATGGCTTTGGCAACTCTTTCGACTGGGGTCGTGCTCGTGGTCGCGACTTCCATGGGCTAGCTTCAATCGTCTACCTTATTGATCAACTTCCCGCACACAGAGTACCACCCACTGCCCAAACCATGGAAAAATGGTTGACACGGACAACACCCGTCCCACCCAAATTGCGCACGGGCGTACTCGATACCTTCCGCGTGTACCTCTCCCTCACGCGGGAAAAGGCCTACAAGAAAGCGTTCACGCGGCGTGTCTCCCCAATCGAATTTGTCATGATTGGGGTTATGATATATATGAAACGTGCGATGTTAAGCTTGACCCAGCTTAGCCATGCAGTGGACAAGATGCGCACCGATGTGCGTTCCGTAGAAAAGGATGTACGCACTAACGGGCGAGTCAGTAAATTACTTTTCAGGTTTATCCTGGAAAAATTGCCGAGGCTCGTCCTGCGAAGCGACGGGAAAGGAGATAAGCGCCCGCATCTGCCCTCCCTTCTAAATCAGCACCACATGCTGCAGCTACTGCAACACCTACGGAACCCACGCCTAACCCTAAACCTGGACGTCCACCGACAACAAAAAAGCGCAAGCATCAAGCGCAGAAAGATGACTCGAACAGTGGTCATTCCACCGATTCCGAAGATGGGAACGATGATGACGAGTACGTTCCCTCAAGGCGAAAATCATCAGGCCAGCCTCTCGCCAAAGTCGCCCGTCTACTCGCAACAACAGAATGTCGTCCGAGTCCGAGTGATCCTGGGCCAGCAGCTCCGGTGCCCGCCTCGGCTCCTCCTCGTATGACCAGCTTCACGATGAAATCCGGAAATGACAAGCCCATATCGCCATCGCATTCTCTCACATCCCATGAGTCATCCATCAGATCACAATCCGAAGCCCACACGGCCTCTGCGCCGCCGCCCCTAATGCAACCCCCATTAGCCACCCCGCAGATAAAAGTCGAAAAAACCGAACCATCGACCGCACCTGCCCCGCTTCGCACGCCGATGGACCGCCTCGCCGCACTGCGCGCAGCGAGTGCCCGTAGCTCCTCATCGTCTGCCAGTGCGTCTACGCCCCCCACGGCTCCTGTTCCTGTTCCTGCAACAAACGTACCGCCGGAACAACCAGTGCCAGTGCCAGGTAGCGCGATCGCGCCGATTGATATTGAGACCCTTGACAAATTGCAGCAAATCTTGACGTTTTCTGCAGGGCTTAAGGCTATGTCGAATGTGAATCCGGTACAATCAACACAATCACCGATTCTGCAAACGTCCCCGGGATCACCAGAAACTTCAGTTGAAGATCAGGCTGGCAATATAAGTGCTGCTGTTTTGACTTCATTACAGCAGTTGGGGACATTCCTTTCCCTCCCACAACAGCGGCTTCTTCAACTTCAACAGCAACAACAACAGCAGCAGCAGCAGCAACAACAACAACAACAACACCAACCAACTCAAGACCCTCCCAATGCGATCCCGATTCCGCACAAAGTGAAAGAAGAACCTCAATCTCCCTTGCGTCCGCAGCTTGCCATCAAAACCGAACACATAGAACCCAGTTTGTCTCACCCATTTTCGAGGGGGAGGAGAGGCGCGCGCGGTTTCAGAGCCATGCGGGGCCACTTGAATTACCGTCGCGGTAGTCACCGCTCGCTCTCGCGAGATCACGATTACTACGGCAACGCGCGAAGAGAACACGAACGCGGGCGCGGGTACTACCGCGGTCGTAGCCGTAGACGCACCTCCCGTTCTTGCTCCGCTCGCACTCGTTCCCGCTCCCGATCATCCTCCCCGGGACGCTCGCGCTCGCGCTCGCGTGATCGTCCAATCCACCGTTTACGCTCTCACTCCCGCTCGTGTTCCCGGGAAAGAGAAAGGGACTATGGATACCTTAGCGCTGGTAGCTCGTCCCGTGGACGCGACTGGCATGCACGTCTCGATGTTGGTGTCGGACCTGGTGTTCCTATCGGTGCTAGTATGTCCGGTTTTGGTGGAAGAGGAATTGGTAGTCCTGCGCCTATCGGACATACACCTCACAAATTTGACTTTACGCGTGAACGGGCAAGAAGAGAACGTGAATACCATGAATACCGCGAGCGGAAGGCGTCTGCTGGTGGTTCTGTCGGAGGCGGCGGTCCGATGTCTTGATAGTTTTGTCCCGAGGGGTGCTGTGCATGTTGACACTTTCAGTGTTTTGTGTGGTTTGTGCGTATCTTCATTGTCCCTTCATTCTTTCTTCAGATGCGGTCGGGCTGATCTGCAAACTCTTCACGCAGTGAGACTATATTACCTTTTTTATGCGTGCTTACTATGCACCCCATTTTGTTGGGCCTGTCATGCCATTGTAATATCATACGATAGTTTGGTGCCACCTCTGCACTGCATCGTCCACGCAAGTATACACCCACCCCTGAGTGGTCATCGCCAGTAACACCACCGCATTATCTCGCATGTACTCGAGTACAACGCGCCGCGTATTGACCGGTCGGTCTCTTTCCCTCGTTGCTACATTCTTTCATCTTGTCATCTGCATCTTGAACAGAGAGGCTCTCGTATATATTTTTGAAGGCACCTACAGTACTACAGTAGTACACGTTCCGTATGCTATGATGTTGACATCCATTTCTTGATTTTTACAGCGGCCGACCCGGCTTCACCACGTGTCTGCCACCGGCAATCGCCGTCTGATCCGAAGAGTTGAGATGTGAGATGTACAGTACTACTACAGCTGCTTCACAAGCAGCAGTAGTTTGGTGTGTCATCCTGAACATTACGTTATACGCTCTACAGAGAAAAGCTAAACACCAGACTCGGGAAGAAAGAAGCTCGTGTCCGTGCATACATAATGAAGAAATATCACAGATGTCAGATTGAGACAGTATGGTGGTCAGGATACGTTGGTGCATACTCACATCCTCTGCGATTGGAAAGGTCGTGACTGGTAAGGATGAATGCTGGAAACCGTGCGAGAAGCAGTCTAGGCGACAAAAGAACGGTTCGCCACGCATCGCAGCCCAGTAATTCTGTCGAAGAAGTGCTTCTCAACGATGAGTTACAGTTACGGGACGACCTGCTTTCTGGCGGGCATCGACGAACGGCGTGAATGCGTCGAGCGAGAACGAGAGTTCAGAACACGAGAGCTCCTGCAGCTCGGGTAACAGCTCCGTAGGCAATTCTCCTTTACTTGGTTGTAGAGAACGAGAGAGTTGCTCGACGAGTGCCTTGTCCACACAAAGGGTCTTCACCTTTCCAAGTGCCCCAAGAAGTTCCCGCCACTGTGTCCGGTCGGCTTCATCGTTCCACTCCGAGGATATAACGTGCCGGCGATATGTGAGCGTAAGGTGCTCCACCACAGAGAATTTGGTCCTGAGTGTGTGAAAAACTTGTGCTGTGCATGCCACCTGCCAATCGAGGTGTCTGCCACCGAGCATCATGTCCAAAGTAAATAGCTTGGCCTCCTTATGGGGGTATGCGGCCACCCATAAACAATCATCACAGAACGTGAGCTCGACAGTGTTGAGCCGGAGGTTCCCTGAAGTGCTCATAAACTGTTGGAGGTGAAGAATGGAATATGTCAGCTGATTGAAGAAATAGACTTGAAGCCTTTCTAGGAGAGGGATGGTGATCCAGGGAAGAAGTGCTTCCAAGTAGGCACTGGCTCCTTGGAACGCAAACCAGCGAAGGTTAGGAACTGTGGCGCGCGTCATGATTGGCGTACGCAACAGTTGCCTCTGAATGTCACCGCTGGGAAAATGGGAGTTAAAGGTGATCGCAAGTGTCTCCAGCTGAGGCATGAGCGAAAGCCGTTGGAGCATCGCATTTGGGTGGAAGTAAGCGGAGGGTGGAATCAGGACGAGGGACAGCGTAACAAGGTTCCCCATGGCCACGAGTAATGGAGACCCGATTGGAATGGCAAAGTTCATCAGTAGGAGGTGACGTAGATGGGGTGCCCGAAATGTTTCTGGAAGATTCAGATCCCTATTGCGCCAGGTCACAGGCCGCTGATACCGCTGATGCTCAATTAACATGTGCTCCAGAATCGGATATTCTCCGTCTAAGGTGATAATGAGCTTCTCCAATATTGGAACAGGATTCACGATACGGATGCGGCGCACGCGATCGCGGTGCTGCAATGCATGGATAATCCCTTCTTTATCTTTTGCGGTGATATCATCATCTTCATAAAGATAATCGATGATGAGGGGAAGGGGAGGTGAATGCGCCAACATGTCTGCTACCGGTGTCCCAGGTACGCAAACAAGGGAAAGGTGTAGGTGAAATGCAGACTCAAGAATGAGGCATCGCCATCGATGACAGACTTGTATAAGCCTGTACCACCATCGCTCTCGGACCCACCCTCGATCTTGGTTCCACCCTCGAAAGAATTGCCAAGGATCGGCGTCGCATTCGTCCAAGATCAACGGCCGACAGAAAGAAAATACGTTAAGAAGGGAATCATCGTCGAGGGTGTGGATAAGAGTGTTAGGTTGTCTATCGCCCGTCGGTCGATGTTTTACTAAGCCGACAGAACATCGAGAAGGAGGGAGCTTCGTACCTTGGGTTTTGGGAATCGCTAGTAAGACCTCCTCTGCTGAGACCTCCAGTGTTCGGAAGATCGATTGTAGTAGTAGACGAGTAGTGAGTCATTGGATTCAATGAGTATTGACGGGGTGTGGTCGAAGGCTGACGTTGGAAAGCCGTGTAATGTCCGGGATGGCACTGCCAAGAGACGCTAAACTGCGCGCGGCCAATGCCGAGATACATCGTCTCGAGTTCGCTGGCACGCCTACCAACTCAAGGGCCTGTAAACGGTGTGTCCACCATCTTGCGTGGTATAAATACAGGTTACGTCCACAGTAGTATTAAGAAGAGGCTTATGGTTTTTTGATAGCAAATCTTGCACCCGCACTACGTAAACAACAAAGAAATATCGCTGTGCTAAGACAGAAACAGAATGCCAGTGTTGGTGGAATGTTTGGCGCCGTGATACTCTCAAAGACCATGGCTGTAGTGGGAATGAAAGCTGGCAGGCGTGTGGATACGATAAATAGTCTAGGCGATGAAAGAGCTCCGCAATGCATTGCAGGGCCGGGCCAGTAATTCTGCCCAAGAACATGTTCTCAACGATGGACCACAGTTATGGGGTGGCCTGCTTTTCGACAGGAATCGATAAATTGGGTGAATGCGTTGTCAGAAGCATCAATTGCAGAATACCAGACCGTCTGCAATCTGGTAACAGATCCGTAGGCGATTCTCCTAGTGACGGTGCATGTACTGTGGAGTATGTTCCTTCAGTGGAATGTACAGTATTCCCTCCTTCTGAAAAAAAAACCACCAGCCAAACGAACAACAACAAAAGCTGCGTGTTGAGATTGAGATACTACTGTGTGCGACGATGAATAATACTGAGACAAAGCGGGAGAATTGAAAGCGTAAAGCGTCGAAAGCAACAAAGAACAGGTACAAGTACAAGGCCATGACACGTACAGTATGGGTCAAACGGAACAGTCGGCCGTTACCTAGAACGAAAAAAACATCTTTACGCCCTTCTTTCAATCACGAATTATCACCACCATCATCACCATCCTCCGTTTCTCCAGCACCGTGGCTAGGCACAGTGCCACCGCCAATCCAACTGGGGCCTTGTAAACGCGCACTCATCGTAATAGGAGAAACTTGAACGTCCGGGAGGCCAACTTTCCACGCCCAAAATGGACCTAAAACAGTAACAAAGCGGCGGGGTTTAGATTAGTGGATGCGCGGAGGTGCAGGACGACAGTTGATGATGCGCACCGAGTGGGTCGGATAGCTCGTGTTCGGCGCTGGTCCACATACCGATCACCCCCATGGCTGAGCCGCGCCCGCCGATCTGTACGCCTTGGGTGAACCATCGACCCTGTCCGTCCTCGCGAAAAGAAAGCTAAAAAAATACAACAAAATCAGTCCCGTCCACTTTTTATTTTATTTCTTCCATTACCAAGAGGCAAAGGAAATATGGGGATAAGAACGGACGCACGACTGTCCAGCGCACGTCGCCCGAGGCGGTCATTTCTACCGTCCCGCTAAGGCGCCTCTTTATATTTTCGGACTCGGCCATTGTCATTGTTCCGGCGGGGGTGTCGGTTGGCGCGTAGCCCGCTACGTGGATCTTGGGTCGGCCTGGCCAGGAAGCGGGCGCGCGTGAATAGTGCGTGATGTGTAACGTGAACGGGATAATCCGCATCACTTCGTCCAGTGCCGGATTTCTGAAACGTGCTGCTAGCGGTTTTGCCTACCAGTTAATGGGGTTTGGGTAACTAGATGGGAAGAGAGAGGACGGGAAAGCGCACGTTATTGCCTGCATGAGTAGCTTGTGTGAGCTGATCATGTGGGTTAGTGGTGAGCCACGCAACGCACCGATTAAATCACGATAATCCATCCAACAAACACATCGTCTATAAGCACCCCAAGCTCTACTTTTAGCACGGGGTGTGCCAACCCAAGAGAGGAAAGCCGAGTAACGCACCGCCACTGTCCTTCCACACCAGCCCAGTCCCACCCTTCTCCGTCCTTGAACGTCCGTCCGCCCTCACCATCTTCACCCAAATCCACCGCCGGCTCGGGTGCAGCGGCCGGGAACCCTGGCGCGGAGCAGGATCGGAGCCCCTCGAGACTGAGAAGCGCACGAAGCACGCTCTGATGGCGACTCCTCCTGAGTAAATCGCGCAGGTTGAGCTCGATCACTTGGCGCGCTGCCGCTATCCATGCCCAGTCGAAGTCACGGTGCAGCGGCTGGTCGCCCGGGATACCTGGAGCGTACATACGTCG
>WNFQ01000207.1_pt1 | contig 40895 bp, 43 predicted proteins | sample 5400171 | NCBI WGS metagenome assembly WNFQ01 (sample SAMN13153356, study PRJNA577476) | soil metagenome | isolation source: 20 cm soil under Madrone tree | place: USA:California | collected 2016-06-14
CCGGCTTCGCAGGTTTATGCGCCTGGCTATAACGTGATCGATCATTGTACCGGTGAACTCAATTTCGTAGCCAGCGGTGGCGCGATTTACGGCGCTCCCGGCAATAAGATTACCAACTGCTTGTTTCGGGATATCAGTGTTGGCTGCGGCGTCCTGATCAGCGGGCTTTTTGGGGAAGGAACTAACTACTTCAGTGGGACCACAACGGTCTCCAATTGCGATCTGATTCGCACCGGCGGCTATGATTCAAATACGCCTGGATGGTGGGCTGGGCTCAGGCTCGCCATGAATTCCGCAGGAATTACCAACGCCGGACTGCCAGGCCTGACCGTTTCGAATGTAAATATAGAAGACAGTCTTGCCTACGGAGTTGCCATCGAGGCCAGTCAACCGTTGGACAATGCGATCCTGAAGAATGTGCATATCGGGAATTTCGGGTTGGCGCAGCCCGGTTTCCATGCCGTTTGGGCCAATCCGCAGGCGGTGGGAAGCATGACCCTTAAAAATTCAACGATCAGCGAGACGCCCCAAAATGAATCGAGCACGTTCGAATTCAATTTGGATAACGTCACGGTGAGCGAATCTCTTCCCGTAGTACCGACTAGCTTGACCGCCACTGAGGTCCGGCTCCAACAGGACACTGCTCAGGTGACATTGGGCTGGCTTCCATCGCAATTTGCGACCAGCTACACGGTGAAACGAGCGGGCTCCCCTCAAGGACCTTTCTTCCCGATCGGCAACACGACCAATAGTAGTTTTGTGGATGACGTGTCAGGTGGAATGACCTACTACTATATCGTTTCCGCGTCGAATCAGAACTGGAAAAGCGCTGACTCGGTGGCTGTGGCGCCTGTTTTGAGCACCGGCATAACAGTAACGGCGGGAACATTTAAAGATGATTCCGTTCTTCGCTTAGTCAGTTCTCCCGAGGGTGTCGTGGGGTCGGTAGGATTAGGCGCTAATACACCCTCTGAGCGAACTGCGAACGGTTACCTGTTCCAGGGCTACAGCGATTCTCTAGGTAGCAACGGCACTTACTCCGGCAGCAACACGACTCACACCATTGCAGTCGGAAACTATGTGGGTCACCGCAGTGGTCTCCTGGCTCAAGCAAACACCAACGATGCAGCATTCAACTCCGTTTTGAACAACGTGGTGAACGGATCTACCCAAGATATCGCAGTCAGACTAAACAATTTAACGGTTGGTAAGACCTACAACATCTTATTCCTTGAAACCGATGCGGCTGATCAGGTACCTCGCGGTTTCGCTGTGACCTCGGGGACGACGCAAAGCCCTACCCTATGGTTCGCGTTCGACCCGAATCAATATTACGTGGGTTCTTACGTTCTTGGGACCTTTACTGCTACCAGCACAACGCAGACGTTCAATGTTGGCATCAGTTATACGAATTCCACGTACGCCCTGCTTTCGACCATTACCTCACAACTTAATGCCATCTTAGTCGGGACAGCAGACGGCTCCCACTAAAAAACGTTGGTGAAGCCGGCCTCGTGATGGATGCGGATGAAAGGCGAAACAAAATAAAATACGTATCAACGGCGTGTTTTGCACGGATACACCCATCTTTGCGCCACAGCGTCTAACAGTAAGTAAAAGGATTGGCCCTCCGCCGCGACGCCGGGTTTGTCAAAACGCGGCGATCCGCAAACGCCCTGCACGAGCCCGAATCGGTCCACCTTGCCAGAAACGGCCTGCCTGAGTGATCGCGCGGGTTTTTCATATTCGCCGGGAAGCCATCCCGCAACGAGCCCACGATAAATCGCGTACGCCAACATTTGCGATAAATTCACTTCCACAAAGCTTCCGGGGTCATCGATAATATTGTGAAACAGCCAATCAGACCGCTTGTATTTTAATAAACAGTCAACGAGCGCGCGCGCGCTCTGTACTAGCTCTTGTTTTTGCGAAGACATCGTTTCGGGCAGCAGGTCAATTGTTCTTGCAAGCCCGGCGGCGGCCCAACCGTTTCCGACCCCCCAAAAGTCTTTTCGCACGAACGCCTGCTTTTCGTCGTCCCATTTATGACTGAACAGCCCTGTTTGCCGGTCGAACAACGCGGTCCGATAGCCATGGATTTGACGGAGCGCTTCTTTTGGATGGCCCGCCGCTGCGAGATACGGCGGCAGCATATACATGGAGTCAATCCAAAATTCCGGATGATTCGGAACGTGATAGACAATTCCATTATGATTTCGGGGCGCTGATTTGAGCGCCCAGTTCAACAGCGAGTCACACGCATCTCCCAGATCCTTATCGTCCGTTTCCCGAAACGAAAAAATCAATGCTTCTCCGACGCTGCACGGATCGGTTATTCCTTCGTCCGGACGGATCATTGCGGGGCGGCCGTCGGGTATTCTGCGGTAAGCGGCTTCTTTTGCGAGCGCGATTACCACATCACGGTCGCCCTGCTCGAAAAAAGCATCCATCGCGACGCCTTGCTCCCATGAATTCCGCTGCATGGACAGCAGGGCAAGCTTTACCAGATCAAGCGTTTTCAAAAGAGGATCCTTTCAAAATGTCGGTTTATCCACGTAATCAACGAATTTGCAATAAAACCAACCGCTGCACCTATTATCCCGGCTGTTGCGTGCTCAAGAGCAAGACTCCAGCCTGAACAACGGTACCATCGCCATCGACAATTCTAGCGCACCGCGAAGACTGTTAAGGAGACATCGGAGTTACCGCAAAAACGTCTGCCGGTCCTTCTGATACTCCAGGACATCCTTCAATCTACGCTGTTGCGATTCGGCCAGCGGCAACTCAACTGCAGACATAGGTGGCACCCAAAGGGCTTCCTTGGATTCATTGTCAATTTTGAGCTCGCCGGATTCGATCTCCGCGGCGTATACGAACGTGAATTCCTGCCTGACTTCGCCGTCGCTATAGGCGATCAAGATGTGGGGATCCGTGTATGTGCCTATTAGACCTGTAATTCGAATCTGAAGCCCGGTCTCTTCACGCACTTCCCTGACGGCGCAATGAGTCAACGATTCTCCGAAATCCAATGTGCCGCCCGGCATTGTCCATTTATCGTTGTCCGGCGCCGGTCGACTTAGCATATTCGAAGCGGCTACCGGAAGGGAAGAGACTTGGAGCTTTTCGCACCACAAGATCGTGGGCCAGAGTCGGCTTCAGAGACTCATTGTCCCCGAGAATATCACGGCAACTCGTCGCCCGGTATTGGTGGAGCGTCCGGGATACGTTCCTTTAGGCTCTCCCAACCATTTCCTCCCGCGTCTTGGCGCAGATATTTTTCAACTGCTTTTCGAAGCGTCGGAATATCCTGAGCGGCTGTGTCCCAAAGCCGATCGAGATTCACTCCGTCATAGTTGTGAACGAGGACGTTGCGCATTCCTCTGGCTTCCTTTGCGGGGAAATCAGGAATAGACGCCAGAAGTTGATGCGACAAATGTCTAACTGCTCTCCGATGATCTGAATTCTTCGCATGACAGCGTCCTGACGCATAGGGTCACTCAGGAATGCTTCCTTGGAGACGCCGTTAACGTAGCCGGCAATCAGGGTGGCTGCTGCTTTGAGAATATGGCTTAGCCGAAGTTTCTCCTCAGGGGACATAGACAACGACGGCGCTTGCCAGAATGAGATCTTTCGCCTCCGCGTTTTTCATGGCTTCAACGTCGGAGCGAACGAGAAAATCAACTGGTCTACCGAGCGCATCTTCAACGTCTGCGGCCATAATAAATAGGTCACGCCGGGTCGCCTCGGGCGATGGCGTAACGAGAATATCCACGTCGCTGTCCGGACTCATTTCTCCACGCGCAGAGGAGCCGAAAAGTTCAACCCGCGTGACGGGTTTACCGCGAAATGCGGATTCGATTGCCTTTCGAATCGCTGCGTTGGTCGGCATGATTGTTTCCTCTTTTGCGGTATCGCTGTCTCGGTCGCAGGCTTTGCTGTCAATCTAGCAACCACCCATCGCGTTTCAGCTGTTCTCCCGAGGTCCCTGCTGCATGGACATATCGCGCAAAGAAGATGTTCGAACTGCCTAAAAGTGGCTAAGATCGGATTTCATTCCGTCTTGCGTTCACTGCGTAACTTATTCAGTTCGAACAACCTGCCTCGCATGGATTCGAACCATGACAAAGTGATCCAGAGTCACTTGTGCTACCGTTACACCACGAGGCAAAAAGGGAGGGGAATTCGGTACTTCAGATCGGGATAAAGTCAACGGTTTCAATGTAAGCGCAAGACCGACGCCAGTGACACGCAGGCCGCCTTCGTTAAAGCTTTGGCGCCGCTTCTGGGTTTTGCGCTGGCATGATCTTCGATCCGGTTGCGACGTACGCTTTGCGAAGTCGGGAGCGCATTCCTGCCGAATACCGAATACCGATTACTGATTACCGAGTGCTGGCCCTCAACTGCCAAACGGCGTAGTAATATTAGTCCCAGCCGGTGGATTGAACTGATAGGTCGAATCCGAAACGCTGTCTCGTTTGACGTTCGAGTATGTGATGTTGACCTTTTCGCCGCGGGCGGTCTCAAGTTCAACCGCCTCGGGAGTCAAATCTTGTTCGACCGTGATGGTGATCGTTTTGACCATCTTCCGGATGGAAGCGGTTTTCGGATTCAGGGTCACGCGATAGCTTTTGCCCTCTTTGGTCCCTTCAATGTTGTAGTAATCGGTCAGACGCTGAAAATTCAACCCAGCTTGGATTGCTTGAAGCGAGTTTTTGAGCTCCGGCCGCTTATCCAAATTATAGCGCTCGGCCGTCTTGAGATTGGGATAATAAATGGTCATCTGTTTCCCATCGATGACCGTCGTGCTCGGTTGGTTTCCTTCGATTTCGCGGCGAAACTTGTCCGGTGGCGTGAACCAAAGTTTGCCCTGGTTTACCAGCGCTTCTTTCAAGATCGACATGTGGCGCTCTTCCCGGAAATTGGCCTGCAAGGAGACCTTATTTTCGTAGTGCGACTCCAGTCGCTTCACCAAGTCATTGATTTCATCCGAAGTCATCGGAGCGGCAGACGCAAAGGAAGCGGCGACGAAGGAAACCAAAATGAGTAGGAATCGAATCATCATAAGGATATTTCAACGGGTCCAGATCGGCACAAAATTAAACCATTGGTCTGGAAATTCGCGAATGATTGCCTGGAACACCTCGGCGACGCGCTGGCTATTTTCCTCCGGACCCGGTTCAGCGGTCATCTTGATCGGAGGATACGCGTAGCATCCGTATCGTCCCGGTTGAAGCTGCAGCACAAATGCTGGAATGATGGTCGCATCGGTGTGTTGCCAGATGCGCGCGGCCGCCGCCGAAAACAGGGTTGGCTGATCAAAGAATTTAACTTGAACGCCACTGTTCAAATAGGGTCGATCGACCAGCATCGCGACCAGCTCGTTCCGGCGGAGCGCCTGCATGATCTCGAGAAAAGCAAATTTGTCCGTGCCGACTGTGATCGTCTTGATTCCGAACTTGGCCCGATATTTTTGACGCCAGGCGTCCAGCTCGGGAGTCGGCTCTTCGAGCGTTACCACGCTGACCGGAAATCCATCCGCGGCCAGAGCCATACCACCAAGTTCCCAGGCTCCGAGGTGTCCGGTAAGCAAGAGAGTTCCTTTCCCGCGTTTTCGTCCCGTCTCGAGAAACTCGAACCCGCGACGTTCTACGATGAGCTCATCCAAGCGAGGCACGCCGCCAGCCGCGCAATCGCAAAAGTCATGCAGCATCCGCAGAAAATTGACGAAGCAAGCGCGGCAAAGTTTCTTCTGGGTTGCCTGATCACTAGTCAGTACAGCCAGATTGCTCATGAGGGCCTCTCGCCGCTCCCGGCAAAATTGATAGCCTAGGTGGCCCATCGAAACGGCAAAAGTGCGGCTGAACGGGCGCGGAACATAGCGAGCAATCCGGTTGCCGATCTCGAAGGATAATGGTGCATACCAGCCGATGCGCGACAGCGAACGAGACCGCGCCGGCGCTTCGAATTCAGTGATTGGTCGGGGCGCCGTTTCGTGTAAACCGCTCATTGGGCAAAGCTGAAGATCATGGACTCGTGCCGGGCAAAGTCAATTTTTGTCCCCGTCAGTTTACCGTTGATGCGGGTAAATGTTGCACTCCATTTTCTGCCATTACGCGCACTGCTTTGATTGGAATAAAAATAGGGGATCACCTGTTTAAGGAGCGCCCAGCTATGGAGCGGGCCGATCGCTCGGTCAACGGGCCCTTTCCAGCCCGTCCTAGCGAACAGACCGGTCGCAACCAATTCATTACCATGACTTTGCAACTGTAAAACGGAGACGCCACCCTTGGAAAAAGCTAAGTCATAATCGCCGTTCGAGCGGGTCCGCAGGATCACGTCTCCCACTACGGACCTTCGACTGGTGGTGTAGACCATCTGTCCTTCGCGGGTCTTTGCGTCACTTCCGAGGCCAGGAAGCTCACTCACAGTACAGGAGCAGAGGAGTAATAGTAGCGAAAGAAGGAGGGCCGGTAAGCGATAGATCATGGAAAAGTTCTGTCCTCAGTGAATGCTACCGGTTCGGTTGGGCGCAGCGCAGAGGACGGGCCAAAGATGGTGAGAAACGGCCGATCGTAGGGCCGGGCCGATTCTTCATCGGAATGTGTTCATTTTGCTCATTTAGAGGGTTTGCGAATGACGCTACGATCTTCGACGCATGATCACGGGTCACTATTCTGCTCAATTATCGATTATTGGAGGTTGGCTATTGGTGGCTGAGCTATCGCGGAGCTCCTTCCTGCCTGGGCAACTGTCGAATTGTCGGAGTCACTTTCGGCTCTCTCAGGTCGTAGGGATAATTTGTTGACCACTTTTCCCGTACGACCTTGCAGATACACTAAAAGATAAAACAATTGCAGACGGAGTTTAATTCCCAATTTGCGAGCCGGGTTTCCGCCCAGAACGGTGCTGAGGGCTGGTACCAATTTAATCCGGCCTCGGGGTTGCAAAAAGATCTCGATAAATTCCTGGGTGTACCATCCCGACGATAATTTGAGATAAGTAGCAAGCCTTTCCTGGACGAGGTTCTGGTATCGGCGGAATGCGAAGCTTCGAGCGCGTGGACGTTCCAAGGCGGCTTGGACCGCGATGGCGGCTTGTTCGCCGGAATAGACAGCGATGTGAACGCCGCTACTAAATACTGGATCAATGAAGCCGGCGGCATCACCAGCCATCAACCAGCGATCGCCAAACATCCGCTTAGTTCGGTAGGAAAAATCGGCAGTTGCCCGCACCGGTGTAAACCGTTTGGCATCACCAATCCGATTGTAAACTTGCGGCTGCTTCCGGATGCATTCTTCGAATGCTTGCTCGGGCGAAAGTTGCAAGCAGCGGAAACGCTCGTGATCCATGACCACACCGACACTCCATTTGCCTTCTGCCATGGGGATTACCCAATACCAGCAATCATCGGCACGAATCATCCGGGTTAAGGAAGCGTCAGGATCGGGTGGCAATGGTGAACCTTGAAAATAAGCAAACACCGAAAATTTCCGTAGATGCGGATACGGTTCTTTCAGTTGCAAATGGTTGGCCAGAATCGCGTTTCTACCGGAACAATCGATCAGATACTTCGGCCTGAAAGTAAGGGTGCTCTGGTTGCAGGAGAGTATCGCCTCTTGGCTTTCGAAGGCGCAGTTGTCCACGCTTACCTCGTAACGGACTTCGCAGCCGCAATCCTGTGCGTGATCCAATAGAACTTGATCAAACTTTGAGCGATCGACTTGATAGGAAGTCTTCCAGCGCGGATTTAAAGCGTTCCGAAAAAGATAGACGCCACGCGCGCCGCAGGCGGAAGAGATTTCGCCGCCATGTTTGATGAGGAATCCGGCACGATCTAGTTTTTCTTTTACACCGATCCGCTCAAACGTGTCGGAGCTGGCCGGGAGCAGGGATTCACCAACGCGGAACCTGGGGAATTTTTCTTTTTCGAGGATCACCACGCGGCGACCGTTGCGGGCTAGCACTGCGCCAGCCACGCTGCCGGCTGGTCCACCACCGATGATTGCGACGTCATGGGTCATTCTGCGTCTCTATGATGCTGAACCGGGCCGAGGTAAACCAGAAAAATAGCGAATACGGGAATCCGGTAGGGATCGGCTCCCGACTTCGTCCGGCGGCGGCCCATAAAACATTAACTTTAGGATTTTTGAACCCAAAGTCCGAAAATAAGATCCGCAGATTACTCAGATTAGAAAAGAGTCGGGGTCATGGAACGGTTTAAACCTTTCCGGTCTTTAGCGAAGGAGGAAGCGTAGCGACGCCGGCCTGCGCGTCCGCTTTCGCAAAGTAGCCTGATGCTCCAGCCCCGAGGAACTTACCGGTGTGATTGGTGATCAGTGATAGGATTGCCGACGGGCCGTTGAGAGATTCTAGAGAGGAGTGCCGGTGCGCTTTTGCCATTCACTTCTCACTTCTCACGATCGCTGCCACCTTGGGTTCCTCAGCCGGGAGGCCACTCTCCGCTCTTCGAGCTACGGCGCGCCCGCCAAGCGATAAGGCCGCGCCATAGCGAAGCGACGGCGGGATCAGGCTACACCAGTCGCCGGTTTGCGGCCGTTAGGAAAGGTTTCAGTTCTGTGACCAGTTCGCCAAAAAGATCAAAGCCGATTTGCTGTTGCCCGTCACTCAAGGCTTCGGCTGGGTTTGGGTGGACTTCGATCAAGAGGCCATCGGCACCGACAGCGGCCGCTCCGCGACAAAGCACCTTGACCAGATCAGAACGGCCACAGCCTTGGCTCGGATCGACAATCACGGGCAAATGCGATTCTTGCTTGGCAACCGCGACCGCGGACAGATCGAGCGTGTTGCGAGTGTAGGTTTCGAATGTCCGAATCCCGCGCTCACAAAGCATTACATTCGGATTGCCTTGAGTCAGCAAATATTCGGCGGCCAGGAGCCATTCCTCGATCCGTTGACTCATGCCTCGTTTCAAAAGGATCGGCTTCTTCGATCGAGCGCACTCAATTAACAACTGAAAGTTCTGGGCGTTGCGGGCTCCAATTTGAAGAATGTCCGCACTCTCGGCAACGATGCTGACGTCGCGTTCACTCAAGACTTCGGTGATGACTTTCAAGCCGGTTGCTCTTTTGGCGAGTTCCAGCAAACGCAAACCTTCTTTGCCCAGACCTTGAAACTCGTAGGGAGAGGTCCGCGGTTTGTAGGCCCCGCCTCGGAGGATGGTTGCGCCTCGCGCCTTGACCGCATGAGCGGTCGAGAGCAGCTGTTCTTCCGATTCGACGCTACAGGGACCGGCCATCACGACAAAATTGTCGCCGCCAATCTCGATTCCATCCACGTTGACCATCGTTTGTGAGCCACGGGACTCGCGACTGACCAGCTTATAGCGCTTTTGTACCGGAAGCACGCGCTCCACTTGCGGCAAAGCGGTGAGAGATTCGAGGGTATGATGGGTACGTTCATCTCCGATAGCAGCGACCACCGTCTGAAGTTCCCCTCGAATCGGGTGCGGTGTGTATCCCAGCTTCGCGACTTCCTGCATTACGATCTCAACTTGGTCGCTGGGTGTGTTTGGTCGGAGGATGATAATCATGCAGAACCGAGAGCCATAGCGCCACTTCGTGCCGATGACAAATAGGAATTAGGAGATTCAATCGCGGGCTGGCGGCCGCTCGGAGGCTGCGTCGCTTGCGACGCCCGGAAACAACCCGGTGATGAACAAGTTGCTATAGGGAGCCAATCCATCATGGGCTCGATTCCTCGGACGCACACTGAGTCGCTTCCGGGCGTCGCAAGCGACGCACCCTCCGAGCGGTGGCTTACTTCCGAATTTCTATCTGCTATTTGCTATTGCCGTTCCAATCTTTTCTTCCTCAAATAGTTGCACTCGACCTGATCTTTGGTAAGTCCCCCCATTTTCGATATGACCAACCGCGTAACGGCTTCCCCCAGCGATAAGGCTCAGACAGCTTCGCTTCGATCCAATCGCTTTCTGCCCCGGATAGGATCGCCGGGATATCACCTGCTTCTGACCGCAGTAGCGATTTTGATCCTTGGTCCGCTTGGAGGGATTTCTGCGGCTTTCATGAATTTTTCGATCGGCTTTTTTATTGGTGGGCAAGTGTTGGCCGGCATTCTCGGAAGTGTCGTAACGCTGCCGTACGGGCCGGAAGGGAAGCATGGCGCCAACTACATGCAGACGATGGCTGCTTCGGTCGCCGGCATGTGCGGGCTAGGTGTATTGATTCAGGCGATGATTTGGCTTGGTCTGCCCGAACCACCGGCCTGGCAGCTGGTTCTGTACTTTACCTGTATTGGCATGTTCGGAGTCGGTATCGGCATGTTTTATACGCCGATCCTCGTCGATCGCATGCAGTTGCCCTTTCCGTCGGGCTTCGCGGTGGCGAACATCCTGCGGGCGCTCACGGACAAGGACCTGCTCAAGCGCTCTGTCGTCAAGCTGGGGGGAGGGATGGGAACCGGGTATCTCGTTGGACTGTTCTCGCTGAACATTCCTTGGTTTGCCCGTTTTGGTCTTTCCAGCGCGACGCTGGCAACACTGGGAAAAGCAGGCATTTCCGCGTCGACTTTCGGTGCCGGCATGATTGTCGGCTCTCGCATTGCGATTCCCGCCCTGGTCGTGGCCCTCATTGGGAAATGGCTAACACCTTATCTCGTTAGTATCGGATGGCTTGGGCCAGACGACCCGTTCCGCAAAATCGGCTTCATTATCTCGCTTGGTACAATTCTCGGTGCGGCCATTGTCGACATCTGCCTTATCCTGGTTCAAGCCGTCCGGAGGTTTAAGGAAAAAAACTCCACCCCCTCTGAACCCGCGGACTGGAAGCGGGTTAATCTGGTTGGGCTTTTGATCTGGGTCTTGTTTTGGGGCGTTGGTATCGTATGGGTCGGCAGTCAGTTCCTCCACCAGCCGTGGTTCTTCCTAACCGTTGCCGTGTGCCTCTGTTTTCTCTTTGTCCTGGTCAATGGCATTTCATTGGGTATCTCCGATTGGAACCCGATTTCCAGCGCATTTGTGCTGACCGTTTTCATTCTGGCTGCGATGGGCCTGCGGGACCCTGGTGTCGGTCTTTTATGCGCTGCCATCCTGCTGATCGCCTGCAGCTCGGGAGGCGACATGCAACAGGATCGCTCGACCGGTTGGCGCTTGAGTACCAACCGCGTCGTGCAATTCCGCTACCAGGTCATTGGCATTATCATGGGCGCGGTGCTTGCCGTGGTGCTGGCGAAGCTGTTCATGAGCGCCTATCCCATACTGACCCAGGATCAGTTCACGCATCCACATCTGGAAGGCGCCCAAAAATGGCAGTCGGCCATGACTTACAAATTCGTCGGCGCGCTCAAGGGTATCACGACTTCGCAACCGCATGTTTTGAAGGCATTGCAAGTCGGCGTTGTCCTGGGCTTGATCATTGAAGTTCTCCGCAAACTGATCAAGAGCCGGCCAGGCTATCAACAGTTTGCTAGCAGTTCGCGCACCGGTCGGACCACCGATTTTCTCCTCGATGCTGTGGTGCTCTCGAGCCCGTATGCGTCTTCTTTCGGCGGATTTGTGGAATTGCCGACTGTGCTTTGGTGGACCGCCGGCGGTTTGATGTCGGCCCTATACAACGGATGGAAGACAAGGTCAGCGGCAAAATCCGCTCTGGAAGGTGCGCCCTCCTTACCGCCCGACATGAGCACGATGTCGCTGGTGGGTGGTGGGTTGATTGCCGGAGATTCGTTGGCAGCCTTGAGCGTGGGAGTTTACGGACTTCTGACTACGGTGCTGGGAAAATAGCCGATAGCCAATAGCCCATTGCCGAAGTTGAGCGGGCATTGCCAAGAAGTCGGTGTCTGCAAAATTTCGGATGCATCCGACGGTTTCTCGTTCTAGAACTCTAGCGTGCAAGATTTTACGGCGGGCGGTACTAACGCACTGCGCGCTTCATTTGCTTCGTCGGGAAACGAGGAATTTGATCGGCGGATTCGCGAGTTGGTGAGCGAGTGGGGTGTTCGGGAAAACCAAGATCTCATTGCTGAAATGATTGTGACGGCGCTGCGTATGGGCAGCGACGCTGTTCCGGTCGCGGATCTCAAATTGATTAATCGCTCTCTCAAGGAACTAAGACAGGCGGCGAAGGTCTTTGCCCCTTACCAGGGGATTCGAAAGGTCGCGGTGTTTGGCTCAGCTCGAACCGGAGCGGAATCGCCGGAATTTCAAGCGGCCGAGGCGTTCTCGGCGCGCATGCGCGATCTCGGGTACATGATCATCACCGGTGGCGGAGACGGAATCATGGGTGCGGCCCAGCGAGGCGCCGGCCGTGAGCACAGCTTCGGACTGAACATCCGGCTTCCGTTCGAGCAACGCGCCAACGAGATCATCGATGGAGATCCTAAGCTGGTCCTCTTCAACTATTTCTTTACTCGCAAACTCAATTTTCTGAAAGAAACGCACGCGGTTGCGCTCTTTCCGGGCGGGTTTGGTACGATGGACGAGGGATTTGAGTGCCTCACTCTCATGCAGACCGGCAAAGCCCGAATCATTCCGATCGTGTTGGTGGATAAACCGGGCGGCGCATATTGGAAAACCTGGACGGAGTTCCTGCATCGCCATTTGCTCGGGCAAGGGTTGGTGTCGCCGGACGATTTTCATCTCTTCCGAGCGACAGATAACTTGGAGGAAGCTGTCGCGGAGATCCTGCAGTTCTACCAGAACTTCCATTCGTATCGCTGGGTTGGATCAGAAATGGTGATTCGTCTGGAGCGATCGATCAGCGCTCAAGCGATCGAAGAGTTGAATCACGATTTTGCGGATCTTGTAGCTAGGCAGCCGCTCCACGCGGGAAAGCCGCTTCGACAGGAGCGCGACGAACCAGAGCTCAGCCGGCTTCCCCGGCTAATTTGCGGACCCAACCGAAGAAACTTTGGGAGAATGCGTCAGTTGATTGACGCGATCAATGGCGCGGAGCTGGCAGAGGAGATGAAATAACGCCGATACCGGTGTTAATTCTAGCGTCCGGTCTGTTCGACGATGTAATCGTGAATGGTATTCACGGAAGCCAGCGCGACGCGGGCTACGTCGGAACTGGGCACTCCGACTCCGAATGTTTTTTCCATGCTGACTACGAGCTGCAAAGCATCGATCGAATCAAGCCCTAGACCGTCCGGGCCGAAGAGCGGCAGATCATTGCTGATCTCTTCTTTGGGAGTGCGAAGCATCAAATTGGTGATCAGCATATCTTTAATTTGCTCCTTCAAATCTTCTGACGCCATAAAACGTAAAACCGAACGGGACCGAATAGATTTGGCGGATTAAATGTTTAATCAAGCGTAAAGTTGCTGAGTAATTCTTGTTGGAGTCGCAAAAATGGCCTCGAATAAGCGCATCCGATTAGATAAGTTGTTGGTGGAGTCCGGATACTTCGACTCGCGTCACCGAGCCCAGCGAGCGATCCTGGCCGGCGAAATATTGGTAGCGGAACGGGTTTTTGATAAACCCGGCTCTCTGGTGCTACCCGATGCTCCGATTCGAGTTACCGCTTCGCAACGATACGTCAGCCGCGGTGGTTATAAGATGGAGGCCGCCCTGGACCGGTTTGGTATTGATCCGGCAGGTCGGCGCTGCCTTGATGTAGGGGCTTCCACGGGCGGTTTTACTGATTGTCTGCTCCAGCGGGGCGCGAGCGAAGTGGTGGCAGTCGATGTCGGCCGCAACCAGCTCGCATGGAAAATACGCTCCGACTCACGGGTGAAAGTTTTTGAAGGAATCAACGCCCGCTTCCTCTCAGCCGAGCAATTTGGTGCAAACTTCAGCTTGGCGGTAGCCGATGTTTCATTTATCTCGCTGACTCTAGTGCTCAGGCCCATTTTTGAATGTTTGGAGCAAACCGGAGAAATCGTGCTATTGATCAAGCCGCAGTTTGAGCTGGACGCAAAACGAGTTGACAAGGGAGGAGTCGTCCGTGACGCGACCAACCGGGCAGCCGCAGTGGAAAAAATTCAGAGTTTCGTGACCGGACAACTTGGCCGACAATGGCTTGGCGTGATCGAGTCACCGATCCTCGGGACCAAGGGTAACCAAGAGTTTTTAGCATGGCTTCGCTAACGCTAGGAATTTATGCGCATTGGCGAAAGCCAGGCGCCGCGGAATCATTAAGAGAGCTGTGCCAGGCGCTCGCGCAGGAGGGAATCAATTTCTTGCTCGAGGCGAACACGGCAGAACTCGTGCGCGAAAAAGGGCAGCCGCTTGAGTGGCTTCGTAAACAGGTTGATCTTTTCGTAGCGTTAGGCGGAGACGGAACGTTGCTTCGCCTGGTCCGGGATCTCCACGGAGGATCGAAACCGATCGTGGGGATCAATTTCGGGTCATTGGGGTTCTTGACCGCCTTTGGCGGTCCCGGTTTTTCTGAAGTGGCGAACTCGTTGGCCGCAGGGAACTACCGAATCGAAGAGCGCGCGTTACTTCAGACCACGATTGAGCATGACCGCCAACCGGTAATCACGGCGCTCGGGCTAAATGACATTGTGGTTAGTCGAGGCGAACGATCGCGATTGGTGCAAATCGCCGTGACCATCGATGAAAGTTTCCTGACCGAATATAACGCAGACGGGCTAATCGTCGCAACGGCTACGGGGTCGACCGCATACTCATTGTCAGCCGGGGGCCCAATCGTAGCTCCGAATTCGGGAGTTTTTGTGGTGACACCGATCTGTCCCCATGTTTTGACCAATCGCTCGGTAATTGTCGCGGACAGTTCTGTGATTCACCTGAAACCAAGTCGTGGAGATCAACCGCTATTCCTCAGCGTAGATGGCCAGGAAGCGACACAGTTTCATCCCGGTGACTGTGTCACAGTACGGAAAGCGAATATTCCACTTCCACTGGTTTTTCCTAAACATCTCAGCTTCGCCGATGTGTTACGATCCAAACTGCGGTGGAGTGGGAGCGCGATATGATTCGAATCAAGGAAATCCTTCTGGCGGAGCATATTGTTCTAGGGTTGGACGCGAAAACCCGGGAAGAAGCTGTGCACGAGGTGGCCAAGACGCTTCGTGGCGACAGTCGGATAGCCGATTGGCCGCTTTTCTACAAAACGCTTTCGGAATCTGACCGGAGTGCACAGACCAATTGCGAGCTGGGACTTACGATCCCCCACAACCGGACTGACTCGGTAGCGGCAATGGCGATGGCTTTTGGCCGATTAAAGGCTCCCCTGAAGACTCCTTTACAGGAAATTCGTTACGTGGTGGTGATCGGAATTCCCGAGACCATGGACGCGGAATATCTCCGCCTGGTTGGTGCGTTGATGCGGGTATTTCGCGATGATCAACTGCGTGCGGCGTTAGATTCGGCGTCGAGTCCGCAAGAGGTTTTAAAGGTTTTTGAGGAGGGTGAGACGAGGCTGGTTCGTTAGAGGAAATCGTTCCGGCCTGTTCTTGGTAGGGCGAAAACAGATCCGGCGAAAGCAGGATCTGTTTTCGCCCTACCAAGAACAGGCCGGAACGATTTCCTCTAACGAATTGACCAATAGCCGATAGCCGATAGCCGAGGCCGAATCGCGAATGGAAGCTAATAAACGCGAATCAGGAGAGTCCGCTTTGTTCGAATGGAAGATCCGGCCCGCCACCTCGAGCGATTGGCCAGCGACCTGGAAGATCTTTCGGTCGGTAGTACGAGGCGGTGACACTTACGCCTTCTCCCCGGATCTAGACGAGGAGAACGCGCGCAGAATTTGGTTCAGTCCAGGTGCTGAGGTTTTTGTGGCGGAGGCAAAGGGGAGGGTGGTCGGTACCTTTTATGTTAAGCCAAATCAGCCCGGTCTTGGATCGCACGTCGCAAACGCGGGGTTCATGGTCGACCCCGAGCTACATGGGGCCGGGATCGGCCGAGCCATGGGTGTATATGCGCTCGCTTGGGCGAAGGAACAGGGATATCAGGCGATGCAATTCAATTTTGTGGTTTCGACCAATACGGGTGCGGTGGCCCTATGGAAGAAGCTTGGGTTCGCGATCATCGGTACGATTCCGAGAGGTTTTCGTCACTCCGAACTTGGCCATGTCGATGTGTACGTGATGCATCGGCAGTTGTGAGGGGGAGCGCATCCCTACCGAACCTTGCACGCGGGGTTTCCTTTCACCTTTGTAATGTTCGAGCAAGGATCTTGTTAGATGCGCCCGCGCATAGTTTGGCTAATAGTTGAACAATCCATTTATGAATCCTAAGAAAGCTATACTCCCGCCTTTGGCGGCGTTGACCGCGGCCGCGTTCCTGGCTGGCGGTACGCTCGCCTTCAGTGCTTCCGGTCCGAATGACAACGGTGCGAAAGCCAATCTCCAGTTGCAGGTCGACAATTCGCCGCTCAACCGAGATGTAAAACTCGGGAATTCCTTCGCTCCGATCGTCAAGTCGGTCACCCCAAGCGTCGTGAAAGTCTTTGTCACGACTGGAGGCCAACACCAGCAGATGTCGGGAGCGGACATGGAACAGTTCCGGAAGTTCTTCGGACCGATGTTTCCGGATTTCGACCAACAACAGCAAAACCCCAACCAACATGCGCTGGGCTCAGGCGTGGTGATGTCGCAAAACGGCTACATTTTGACGAATAATCACGTTATTGAAAATGCCAAAGAAATTCAGGTGGCGTTAAATGACGGCCGCAGTTTCACCGCGAAACTGATCGGTACGGATCCGCAAACCGATGTCGCGCTGCTGAAGATTGAAGCCAATAATCTGCCGGCAGTAACCATGGCGGACAGTGATGCAGTGGAAGTCGGCGACGTGGTGCTGGCGATCGGGAACCCGTTTGGTATTGGTCAGACCGTGACCGAGGGAATCGTCAGCGCGAAGGACCGCACGAACATTAGCGGAGGCGATCAGGATGAAGATTTCATCCAAACGGATGCCGCCATTAATCCGGGCAACTCTGGTGGTGCGTTGGTAGATACCCAAGGTCGTTTGGTTGGAATCAATACCTCGATTCTATCGCGGACCGGTGGCAACCAAGGGATCGGGTTTGCCGTTCCTTCGAATCTCTGCCGGTGGGTCGTGGACAGCCTGGTGAAGAATGGCAAGGTCTCTCGCGGATTCATTGGAGTGGTCATTCAGGATGTCACACCGGATTTGGCCAAGGCGTTCAAGACCAACCGATCGGTGGGGGCACTCGTCTCGGAAGTCAGCCCGAATGGGCCTGCTGAGGCCGCGGGATTGAAGAGTGGAGACGTTGTGTTGCAATACGACAACAAGCCAGTGGATAACTCGATGCAGCTTAAGTTGAGAGTCGCTGAGACCAGTCCGGGAGCCAATGTTCCGTTGCAAATCGATCGGAACGGCGAAACGAAGACCGTGAATGTCGTCGTAAAGGAGCGGTCAGGTGCATCTGTCGCTCAGAACAACGCCCCAAAAGGCTCGGACCAAGGTTCGCTCAATGGAGTTACGGTCGGAGACCTGAACCAAGAGTTGCGGACGCAATTGAAACTTCCGAACACAGTTCTGGGTGCCGTGATCGAGGAGGTTGATCCGTCTTCCGCTTCGGCGGAGGCAGGACTGAAGGTGGGTGATATAATCACTGAAATTGATCATCGCCCGATCAAGAGCGCACAGGAAGCCGTCGAGGCAACATCGGGCAAGCCGAACGGTGCAACCCTAGTCAAGATCTACCGGAACGGTGGAAGTAGGTATGTAGCCGTGAACGAAGGTTCCGAGTAAGACAGCAATCGGGTTGGTTTGCTGACAGGCCGCCCGCGTCCGCCTTAGGCGGGCGCGGGTTGGTCATACCAAAGGGAGTCGGCCAAATCGAGAACCCCTCTTTTTGTCAGGCCGTATGTCCGGAAACTACTCTGAGTCATCTGCCCCAACGACAATCTCTCTTTCTGAGTCGGAAAATCTCTGCCATGTTGAAGCTCAGTCTATGCGAGCGCTCGTGGTTGAGGATGACGAAAAGATCGCCTCTTTTGTTAGTAAGGGATTAAAGCAAAACGGCTTCGCGGTAGATTGCGCCAATGACGGGGAACGGGGCCTCGACCTGGCGAGTACGATTGCCTACGATGTGGCCATCCTCGATCTGATGTTGCCCAAACTGGACGGCCTTTCCTTGCTTCGCCGATTACGCCAGCAAAGAGTGCAAACACCGGTACTGATTTTGAGCGCGCGCGCGAACGTTGATGACCGGGTAATCGGTTTGCAAACCGGCGGAGACGATTATGTGACCAAGCCCTTTGCATTTTCGGAATTACTCGCGCGGGTTCAAGCGCTGATTCGCCGAGCTAGCCATTCGCAGGAACCGACTCATTTGAGCGTATCCGATCTTTCGATGAACCTGGTGACGAGAGAAGTCACTCGCGGGGGAGAGGCGATCGAATTACATCCCCGGGAGTTTTCGTTGCTGGAGTTCCTGCTCCGCCACGTTGGACGTCCCGTGACCAAGACGATGATTTTGGAGCATATTTGGGATTTTCATTTCGATCCGCAGACCAACGTTGTCGATGTCCTTATTCATCGGCTTCGAGCTAAGGTAGACAAAGGCTTCTCGGTCAAGCTCATCCACACCATTCGAGGAGTGGGATATGTCATTAAAGCGGATTGAGCGGCTTTGGCACAGCTTCACTTTCCGACTGAGCCTTTGGTACGCTGCGACCTTCACGGTTAGCGCAATCGTTCTCTTCGGGTTGCTCTACTTTCTCTTGATTTCCTTTTTCGAGCGAAGTGGACAGGAAATCATTCAGGAGCGATTGAAAGAATGCGCTGCCGTCTACGAAAGCCGTGGTTTGCGCGCGCTTAAGGACACGGTAAATCAGCGCCAGTTCACAGAAAACGAAGGCCCGTTCTTTGTCGAAGTAACCGATCCTCTGGGCAATGTTGCGTTATTAGTTGCACCGGCGGATTGGGTCGACTTCAGCAATTTGAGCTCGATGTTTGGGGGCGCTGCCAGTTCGAACTCGGCCTGGCTGCGTATTCCTAAAGATAAGCGCAGTGATTTCATCATCGAGTCCACCCAGCTCTCCGATGGCGCGACGTTACGAGTGGGGCGAAGTACCAATCGACCAGAAACTTTGCTCGGGCCATTCCTAACCTCCTTTCTGGTCGTGATCGTGCCGACATTGATCCTGGCGATCGCCGGAGGGGCAGTCTTTGCCTATCGCGCAACTGCTCCGGTTCGACAAATGCTGAAGACCGCGCGCTCGATCATCAGCACGGGGAATCTGGGTGAGCGCGTTCCGGTAAGTCAGGCTCAAAGCGAGCTGGCTGAGTTGGCACGTCAATTTAACCAGGTGTTGGACAAGAATCAGACATTGATCCGCGGAATGCGAGAGGCACTCGATAATGTTGCCCACGATTTGCGTTCTCCGTTATCGCGGCTTCGCGGTACGGCCGAGCTAGCGTTGCAAGCGGATACCTCGGAAGCGGCCAGAGAAGCGTTGGCAGACTCCGTCGAGGAATCCGATCGCGTGCTGACGATGCTCAACACACTGATGGATGTTACCGAGGCAGAGAACGGCATGATGCGATTGCGTCGCACGCATTGTTCAGTTTCGGAGCTATTGGAAGAAGTCTTGGAGATCTATCGAGTCATAGCGGAGGAACAAGAAATCGAGATCAAGACAGACTTTAGCGAAGCATGCTGGGCCGATATCGATCCGAGCCGAATGCGCCAGGCTTTCGCGAATTTGATCGATAATGCGGTCAAATACACCGAGCCGGGCGGGACGGTCGAGATTGGCTGTAACCGCGTTGCCGAGGATGTTCGCGTCACGATTCGAGACAATGGGATTGGCATCCCGCTGGCCGAACAATGCCGAATTTGGGACCGACTCTATCGCGGTGATAAAAGCCGGCCACAACGCGGTCTCGGCCTCGGATTGAGCTTAGTGAAAGCTGTTGTCGAAGCGCACGCGGGCATGATCACGGTCCGGAGTGAAACCGGCAAAGGATCGGAGTTTACTGTTTTATTGGCGGCCGCCCATGACACGGCGAAGCCGGTCGCGCAACCGGTTGCGACGATGTAGCCTGATCCGCCAAGCCGGCAGTCGCTACGCGACTGCGTTGCGGGCGGGCCGTGGCTCAGGAAGCCAAGGTGGCAGCGATGGTGATTGGTGAGAGGTGAGAGGTGAGAAGCAAATTAAGCAGCGGAGCTGGCCCCGAAAGTCTTTCGGGGCTGGTTGGAAGGGATAGGAATGCATGGCGTTCGGCGGTTGGCGCCAGCGGTAGCGGCGACTGTCCTACCAACGGCCATAGCGTGCTGGGCCGAAAAATTGGAACGAAGCGACTGATTCGGCGTGGCCTTAGGTCGCAGTCGCCTTGGGATCGTTCGCCCCGATAAATTTGCCAAGGGTAATGCCCAGCCACACCAATTGCTTCGCTCCGCCCTTTTGGCCTGCTACGCCAACGGCTTAACCGGGACAGTTGGCCTCGCCGCTACCAATGACCCATCTCCGCTCAGGTTATTTCCTGAGAAGTGATTGGCTAATGGCAAAGGCGCACCAGCAATCCTCGGTAAAATCTCTCAACGGCCCCGTCGGCAATCCTATCACCAATCACTAATCTTTAATCACCAATCACCGATAAGTTCCCTGAGGCTGGCGCATCAGGCTACCCATGCCTAATCTCAACGCGCGGTTCAACCGTGATCGGAAAGTTCACTGAATTGGCGATGAAACAGAACTTATGTGCCTTTTCGTGAAGGTGCTCGGCTAACGGAATCTTTTCGGTCCCAGTAATCATTACCTGCGGGCGAAGAACGGCCTTGGTGAATCGACCGTTACCGTCAGCCGCTACTTCCATAGTCGCTTCGGCCTCATCCTGATAACTAACTACGATGATCTGGCTATCGGAACAAAAGTGAAGATACCAAAGCAGGTGACAGCCGGAGATTGCTGCTAACAGTAGATCTTCCGGATTGTGCCGGCTCGGGTCGCCGCGATAGTGCGGATCGGAGGAAGCGAGAAGAGTCGGTTTGCCGGCGATGTTGATTTCGTGATCGCGCCCGTAGGCCTTGTAGCCGGAAGTGCCGGAACCCAGGTTGCCGGTCCACCGAGTGGTTAGGCGATAGGTATGACTTGGCATTGCCCAATCTACAAAAAGAAATGCGGATTGCGAATTTCGGAATGTAGGCTTGAAATTCTCCAGTTTACATTTCGCAATCCGCGATCCGCATTCCGCAATCGATCAACTGGGGTAGACCTGCCAGCAGATCGACCACGTCCGAGCGATGAACTAGTTCCTTGACCAACGGAGCGCCGGCGGCGTGACCGGCCGGAAAACAAACTAGGGAATCGGTTATCAAAGCATTTTGATTCCGCAGTTCGACCAGATCCGATTCAAACCCTTGGGGCAACTTACATATTCTAACTTGGCTTTTTTCCGACCATAACTGCCATCGGGCCGTAACGCCAGGCGACGTCACAGTCGCTAAATCCAACTGTTCGTAGCAGGCTCAGCTCGGTTTCCAACCCAAAATAGTAATCTTCCGTCCTCCAGCTTTCGAGATGATCAAGGGCCTCGGCTTCCGGGAAGCCGGCAGAAACAAGATGGGCAACCCAACGCTTTCGTTTCTGGTTTGAATCCGATTCCTCGAACATAGCATCGGCATTGAGAAAAAGACCACCGGGAAGAAGCGCGTCATAGATCTTTTGATAGAGCGTTTGCTTCAGGGATAGATTAGGAACGTGATGCAAAGCAAGAGCCGCAAAATACGCATTTTGCGCCGGTGGCAATTCGGAAAGAAAATCCTGCAATCTTAGTTCGATCCGGTCCTGGATTGATGACAGCCGTCGGGCCGCTTCCTCCAGCATTTTTGGATCGGAATCGATGCCGATTATCTGCGCTTTCGGAGTCGCCCTGATCACCCGTTCAGTTAACGATCCGGTTCCAATTCCGAGGTCGACAAGCTTGCCCGTGTCCACAACCGAGTTGCGAATGAAATGGACAGCTTCATCCAACATCTCATCGTACCGAGGAATGAATCTTCGAATCAGCTCGTCATATTCTGTGACCTGCAACTGTAAGTGAGATTCGACGGAGTGGGGCATCGTGAATAGCCAATAGCCGATAGCCGATAGCCAAGCAAACGGCATCAGGAATTACAGAAGGGAGGGCGAAACAGATCCGCCGAAGGCAGGATCTGTGAGCCTGGTAATGGAGTGATGAAACGGCCCCAAAAGCTCACAGATCCTGCTTTCGCCGGATCTGCCGCCTTCGCGAGGTCCGGCGCGCCCGAGTTCTGAGTTTGAGCAACACCATTCAGCTTGGCCGCGACGTAGGCCTTGCGGAGTCGGGTTTCGCCCAACCTTCAGGCTTACTCTTTTCGCAAGTCATCGAGTTGCTGGATAGTCTTCTCCAGCACGCTCAACAGGCGTTCCTCGCGCTGGGAGTCGCCGGCTGCCCATTTGGCGGCACGGAAGGTGGCTTTGACCATCGCAGCGAGCGGACGGAAGAATGCGAACGACTCTGGCCCGCTCCAGCGACCCCAATCACCCCAGCGCTCTGCCCTTCGCCAGATGCGGTCGATCGCTTCTTTCTCTCTTTCGATTTCCTGCAGACCTTCTTCGGTCAGGGTGTAAAGCTTTCTTCCATCCTGTTCTGCTGAGCGGAGCAGCTTTTCGTCTTCCAGTTGTTGGAGAGTAGGGTAGACGGTTCCGGCACTAGCGCGGTAGAGACCTCCTGACCGCTGTTCCAGTTCCTTGATCAATTGATAACCATGTTTCGGCCCCTCTTTGAGCAAAGAGAGAATTGCCAGGCGCGCTTCGCCGAACCCGAAAAATCGGCCGCCGCGAGGTCCACCGGCAAATTGCGAGAACGGCCCCCAATCTTCCCAGGGCCCCCAACCGCGGTGCTCTTCATGAGAGCGTCCCATGAAATCTCTGATTTCATCGCGGAAATTGTCCATAAAATCGCTGAACGCCTGGGCGAAGCGCCGTTTGGCATATCGCATTCGCCATTTAGCGACATGGCGCCAGCCAGGATGGCAGGTATGGGTGAAATGGGCGCCGCCAGAATATTGATTCCAATCGGTTCTCATATGTATATCGTAAGATATATATCGGACGATATAGTTGTCAAGTCGGTTAGTACCCAAACAGGAGGACGCAAAGACAGATTTTGAAACAAGAGGTCCCAGAGATCTCAAAGAGGAAATCCGGTTTGAAAAATGGCCGCAGATTTCAGAAATCAAAGGACGCGACGCCGGCGCGGTGAAGTGACTAGGATCCTGCGCTCTCATTGAACGACCGGGCTGAAGTGTCGAGCCAGGCGTTCAGTATTGGATCAGGCAAACCGGCAAACGAATCTTAGTGATGCGCTGCGCGAGCATTGTGCCCCTTCGGACAGTCTCTTCGCTCTCTCTGAGATCTCTGTTCTACTGTCATTGAACTTCGCGCATTTTCGCGAGGCTTTACCACGTCGTTTTCGCCGGTACGCCGATACGCCGATACGATCGCCTTCTGTGGTTGCGGCTTGCCGCGCTGCGTCCTCCTGTGCTTGCGTCCCTATCGAAGCGTGCCCTTCACAAACTCCACCAACCTGCTCGTCCGCGACTTCCAGCTCACTTCCCGTGCGCGGACAAGCGACGCCAAGGTGGCGATTCGGTAGGTGTTGGCATCATCGAGCAAAGCGACCGCTTCCTGCGCAAAACCGTTGGGATCGCCCGCAACGACGTAGCGAGCGGTACCGGTGGAGCCGAGAAGGCCGCGAGTAGAAGGCAAATCACTGGCGATAGTCGGTAAGCCATGGGCGAGATAATCGAGTCCTTTGGCCGGACAGGTAAGATTGCGGTTATAATAGTTGTCTTCCAGGGGGATCAATCCTGCACTCGCCTCTGTGGCCAGAGCTACCGCCAGCGCTTCTGGTGATCGCGAACTGACAGTCTCGACGCAATGCTCGGATCCGAATTCGCGAGCCATTGTTTTAACTTTTTGTCCTTGGGCTACGTTACCGCCCCAGAAAGCTAAACGGATGTTAGCGGCAGCTAACAGAGAAGCAGAACGGAGGAGGGACTGTAAACCTTTGCCTTGGCTGAGCCGTCCGACATAAACCAGCTTGCGATGGGCTCGCCGCTTTTCGAAGTCGATATTCGATTCGTCGGCGTTGATCTCTGCGCCGAGTGGAAGATAAGTGCAAGCGAGGCTTGGAAACTGGCGGGCGTACAGCTGGCTCTGTTCGTTGGTAATGCCAATAACGCCATCGATGAGTGGAAGGAAAAGCCGCTCCAACCAACTTTGCCGAATGTCGGCTGACTTGATTCGGATACCTTCCGTTTTCTTCCAGGAAAGATCGGCGTAATAATCGTGTGCTTCGTAGAAGGCGCGGACCCGATTGCCGTAATGACGACGAAGCCAGGTCAGGCGTGGCAAGAGCGATGGTTCGCGAGTCAGAATGACGATTGGGCCGGGCTGCGCAACGAGAAAACGCTTCACCAAATGCGACAACTGAGAAAAGATGTGGCGACTGGTTGTCGCCTGATACCTTCCGTGACGAAGGTCAACTAACCCTTTCCGAGTGATACGATGGATGTGCAGCGAGGGAATTGGAGCGAGCCGATAGAACGTTTTCAGATCTTCGTTTGTCTCCGAGTCTGGTCCAGCTCCGAGGCAGAGATGGGTTTCGAAACCGGCTTCGGCCAGATGATAGGCGTTCCGCAGACCAACGTTGACGATCGGACCCGGGTGCCGCCAGTCGCGCTTGTTCGCCCAGAGAAAAATCATAGCCTCAGATGAAATGCGGATTGCGGAATGCGGAGCGCGGAATGTAAAGGCATGCTCGAGAGATCAGTAAAACTTTACGTTTTCAAGACATAGGTAAGACTTGGTGAACGCTCTGGCAGAAAACCGAAGCGATGCCCAGGCTACATCTTACAATCCGCAATCCGCAATCCCGCATTCCATCTCTATCAATATCCACCCGCACTTGCGTTGCTGGCTGCAGCAGTTACCATCGCCAAAGACGCGTCCTGGAATGAGGCGAAAACTCGGCTTGATTTTTCTTTTTTTGTTAGTCGGCTTGGACCTCTTGGTTGGAGGAAAAGTCCTTACTTCCGGACGTGCGGATGATACCGGTCAAGAGCTCGCGGCGCGTCTCGGCCTATTCACCAGAGCTTTCCAGCTCATCCGCCAGGATTATGTCGACCCGGAGAAAACGGACACTAAGGGCTTGATTCACGCTGCGATCAAACAGATGCTCGCGAAATTGGATCCACATAGCATCTATCTCGACGCCAACGACTTCCAGGATTCACAGGAAGAGAACAAAGGAGAGGTGACCGGAATTGGGATCGTCGTCTCAGCGATCAACGGCTTCATCACCATTGTCTCGTCGGTAGAAGATGCTCCGGCCTCTAAGGCCGGTCTGATGGCGGGTGATCAAATTATGGCGATTAACGGCGTAAAGGTGGAGCGAAAGACAGTCGAGGACATCGCTCCTCTTTTACGGGGAGGATCGGGAACAGTGGTGAATCTGAACGTTTTTCGGCCTTCGTCGAAGGCGAATTGGGACGTTTCGGTGACGCGCGAGATCTACAAAGTAACGACGGTGCGTGACGCCCATCTGTTGGAGAGTTCGATCGCGGGGGGATCGAGAATCGGTTATCTCCGCATCACCGAATTCAATCAACCCACTGCGGCCGAACTTGGGGAAAAAGTAGATGAGTTACTCAAAGAAGGGATGCGTGGTCTAGTGTTAGATCTTCGCTATAACCCGGGAGGTCTGCTCCAAAGTGCGATCGACACCTGCGGGGTTTTTCTTCCGCCGAGAACAATGGTGGTCTATACCGAAGGGCGCGACCCGAGCACCCATCAGGAATATTTCACTGATCCTCGGAGTAAACAGCGAGATAGTTTTCCGCTCGTGGTATTGGTCAACAGCGAGAGCGCCAGTGCTTCCGAGATTGTTGCCGGTGCGATGAAAGATTGGCGGCGGGCGATTATCGTTGGCGAAACCACTTTTGGCAAAGGCCTGGTGCAAGGTCAGTTTCCATTACCGGATGGATCAGGCATGCGTTTAACCGTTTCGCGTTACTACACGCCCGCTCATGAAACAATTCAGGAGAAAGGAGTCGAGCCGGACATTATGAGCATCTTAAGCCGGGAAGACGAGCGGGCACTGTTGATTCGTCGCCGAGGCGCTTTTTCCAGCGCCGCCGAAAAGGAGCAAGTATTGCACGCTCACGATTCGCAACTTGAGCGAGCGGTAGATGCTCTGAAGGGATTTCTGGTCTATTCCGGGTGAGCAGTGAACGCCAGTGAACACCAACGAACGACGGTGAACAGCAGTGAAGCAAGCGCTCGTCCATCACTGGCGTTCGTTGATGTTTCACTGTCGCCGTGACAGGACAATTATCGCCACGGCGGCAACGATTCCGCAGGCTCCGATGATCGTTGTCATGCTGATTGGTTCAGCGCCGAGGAGCCAGCCAAGGAAGACGGCAACTGCCGGATTAACGAATGCATAGGTTCCGACCAGCGACGGCGAAGCTACCTGGACGAGCCACGCGTAAGCGCTATAACCGATCACTGCTCCAATCATAACCAGGTAGACCCAGGCTACAAAAGACCGCTGGGTGATAGCCCCGAGGTTCAGAGAAGCCGGCTCTCCCGCCAGCACCGAGGCAACGAACAGAAGGACACCGCCGGCAAACATCTGTAGCCCAATATTTAGCACCGCCGATTGCGCGCGTTGCGCCCGGCGAGCGTACAAGGAACCAAACGACCAGATGATACAACCGGCCAGGATAGCGACTACTCCGAGCAGGTGATGGCCCGCCGACACCCGGCTCGTGCTTGCACCGGCATGAGCCAGTACGCCGACGCCGCCTATTCCAAGTGCCATCGCGAAGAAAATCGATGCACCAGGACGGCGAGTGATTCCGGCAAACCAGGCAAAGAGCGTCATCAAAATTGGTACGCAACCGACCATTAGAGCCGTTTCGCCGGAGGGTACGTATCGCTCCGCGAACGTTACTGCTCCGTTTCCGCCGAGTATCAAACAACCACCGACAATCAATGCGTCTCGCCAGACCGCGAGTTCTGGCCACCGGGCACCGCGCAACCATGCTACCGCGATCATGATCAGCCCAGCACTCGCGAAGCGACTTCCGGCCATGAAAAACCCCGGGATCGACTCAATCGCAAAGCGGATTCCGAGATAGGTAGAACCCCACACCACATAGACCGCGATCAGTGCCAGGCAGATTGATCCGGTTGATGGTGACTTTTTGGCCCGGGATTCAGGCTGCGCTTTGTTGTCTTCGGAACAAGTAGTCGATGCCGACATTCCTAGGGGAGAAAACCGTTAAAATCTTGCTTCTGGTATACGTAGGGTGATACCCTTTTCGACCGTGAAGACCACGTATGAGCCCACGGCAACCCGGTTCCTGTATCGTCGGAAACCAATTGGGATTTTCTATGCTCGGCTGTACCAGAGAGGCGGATCGAAATGGATTTCATTGAGGACAAGGGTTCGATCTATCGCTAAAACCAAGCTAGCGCAACTTCTCGCGAGGCATCACGAGACCCGTAATGCGCGGATGGATGTCGAGGCGGGTAGCGCCACGGTCGGGCAACTCGCGAAGGTCTACATGGAGTCTCAGGACCTGCGGACGGACACGCGGCAGTCGACCAAAGACCACCGAAAGTTTATTGTCATATCACTTCTTCAGAGCTGGCCAGAGCTTGTCGAAAAGTTGCCGTCCAAGGTGAGTGAGCACGAGGTTGCGGAATGGGCAGCGAGGCATTATGCGGACTGGAGTCCGACCAAGCACAACGCGGCGATCGACTCGCTAAAGGGAATCTTCAAGATAGCGGTAGACCGTGGGATCATCGGCAGTAATCCTGCCGCAAAGCTAACTCGAGCCCGGGTGCGACAGAAGAAGCTTGAACTCCCGAACTCCGATCAGTTCCGGAAGATCGTTAAGACAGCAAGAACGAGTGGTGCGAGTTCCGCGAAGGGAAACGGCGATCTGATTGAGTTTTTGGCGTACAGCGGTTGTCGGATCAAAGAAGCTGGTCGGGTGAGGTGGAAAGATGTGGACGAATCCACCGGAAGAATTTGGATTGAACCTGGAAAGAGTGGGCACGGCCGCCACGTCCCGATCAATCCTGCCATGGCGGATTTACTTAAGCGGATTCGAGACGGCAAGCGTTGGATACTAGCGACCCCGAAACGGAAAGAACATGTTCTGATTAATATTTCCTGCGAGGAGAGTCTCGAAGCGGCATGTGTCAAAGCAGGCGTTCAGCGAATGACCCATCATTCACTTCGGCATTTATTCACAACTAGGGCAATCGAGTCGGGCGCCCCGGTCCCCACGGTTGGGTGCTGGCTCGGGCATCAGGATGGGGGAGCGTTGTTGCTCAAGACCTACTCGCACTTGCTCGACCATCATTCGCAAGAGGCTGCGCAGAAAGTGACGTTCTAGAGTGAGACACGTGTCACAAGTGAGATACGCACACTGCAACAACACGTCATAACTCTGTTATAGATGGACCTTATAGGACCCATTAAACTGGGTTAAACCAGTTTAGGACCATTTCGAAAAGTTTGGCACGAGCCTAGCGCAGAAGCTAGGGCCATGAGCATCGCCAAAACCTACGCAGAAGAACGCCCCGAGCCATTCGCAACCATTCTTGAGCTGGCCGCAGACTACGGCATGGAAGAAGTGCTGCGGTCCCTATCGGATCTAGCTCTGTTCGATTCCGAAGACACGGACGCCTGCAACAACTGTAGGGCACACGGCCAAATATTGCACGAGGGGCTAGAGCAGCTCCTAAAGCGAATAGAATAACACGCGCCCAACGAGGTTCTGGGTTTCGACTCGGGCCTCGTTGTGTCGTTTTCCCGACCCTTCCGAGAGTGACCATATACACTGGGGTAATTTAGAGTATATGCACTCTGCTTATTTTACCGCCAAGCAACTCGCCGAAATGGCCGGCTGCGCGAAAATCACTGTCTAGAAATGGATCGAAAAGAAAAAACTCCCGTCCTTTAGGTTGGGAAGGCTCGGCCGCGAACGACGCGGAAAACACATAATTCTCGCCACAGATGCTGCACGCTTTATCGAGGCGTACCAGTCCTGGAAAGCGCTCAACCCCTAAAAGAAAAACCGCTCCCCTAGGCTAGGAACCCGAGGAGCGGCAACCAATGAACACAAGAACGAGGATGAACGCCTCAAACATAAATACGTCGTCAACCAAGAGGACTCGAATGATAGTCCCTTCAGCCCTCTCCCAATGCGAGACGTGGATTGAATCTAACCCATGCCCGCCCAACGAAGACGGAGCACCACGAGTAGCGCATTGGATTTATAAAGCTGCCCTCGCTTTCAAGCTTCGTCGATTATCGACGGAAACGGCTCACCCTCTAATCGAAAAGCACATGACTCGTGAGCCGCGGCCGGGGGAAATCGAGCAGGCGATCGCAAGAGCTTACGAGCAAGAGTCCAATGGGAACAGTAGTCGGATCAGCGAGCCAAAGGTTGTCTACGATCCCGTCAAGCTCGCTCATATCGCTAACCGGATCGACTTCGACATAACCCCCGAACGGTCGAGCCTTATCATGACCTTCGGGAATCTTGACGACTCACCGGCTGTCGCTTTTGGGGCTCCTTGCGGCGGCGTCTGAATTTCGGCAAAGCAGGGCGAGCTATGTAATGCAACACCATTGGGAATAATTGAGCAGTCGATCGCACGCCAAGCTTTTTCATGACTTGCCCGCGATGAACTTTGATCGTTCTTTCGGTGACACTTAATTCCGCAGCGATCTCTCTATTGATCTGACCACCTAAGAGGTAGCACAACACATCAACTTCGCGTGGAGACAAACTTTCGAGCCTTTGCCAAATTTCCGCCCGCTTGGGTTGTACGCCTTCATTTGTTGCCAATGCGGCAACCAAGCGTTGTAACAATGTCTCTTTCCTCATTCTTTGGGAGAACCTGTGGAATTTGAGACGCCGAGGCAGCACTTGTTATTCAAGGCTCGCTTCGGCCATTTATGGGTGGGCATTTGCCCGAAAAACAAAGAACGCCTACCAGCGGGGGAAAGCTAGTAGGCGTCCAGGTTTGCGGCCCGGAGGATATGCGACCCGACCATGCTTTTTCAAGCACGAAGTAGAACCCGCGTAAAAATCGACCTCCGAAAATGCCCCAGGATGCGTTTTCCCTGAGTCTTCGCTATCATGACCTTCGGGGAATCCTGCCGCTATCTCTGGCGTGAGCTGGGTGAAGGCGATGAGCCGGTAAAACAAAAACCCCACCGACCGTTGACGCGATCGATGGGGTTAGCCTCTGTTAGGGTAAGCTTTGAAAAAGGGTTCGCGGTCTATGCCGCCTTACTTCGCATCCTGCCGAAGTGGCTATCATCTGTTTAAGCTAGTTCGAAGGTTTCTCTTCGGAAACTCCCCATTTTTCCTTCAGTCCAGCACCGCCCATCTCTCGGCCGCCTGCGGTTTCTCCGAGAACTCGACCCGATTCCCGTTTCTTTTTCTCTCTGGAGCCACCCCACTTTTCCCGAGAACGGCGAACTGGGTGGTAGGCGTATCGACTCACTGGTACTGGGCGAACGAGATTCCCGTCGTCGAGCACCGCGGCATAAAAAGTCTGCTCGCTGCCGGCGACGTTCCCGCGCATTTGGACCAGATAGTAAGGAACCGGACCGTTTATCCGTTGAACCGAGGTGGGCTTGGTAAAGGTAGCGTTGTAAAACCCGCCCGGAATTTTCCCACCGAGAATTGTCAACGAATTCGGATAGTTATCAGATTTATCCTTGTCTTTCAATCCGGCCGCCCAACGGACCGCAACGACTTCGGCCGAGCCGGCTGTCATCGGGAAATTGGCAGAATAGCCAACTTGCGGCTTTATTTTATGTCCGACCGGAGTGCCAGGAGGAACCTCCAGGCTGTAAGTCACCGGTCCCGAATCAGTCCGTACTGTATACACGATCGCTTCAGCGGACGAAACGAACATAGGGGCACTTAGCGCTAACGCAAAAAACATCTTTGCATTCATCGCTCTTAACCTAACATCCGTTCAGCAGCGAAAAATTCAAGGTTGGATTAAAGCATTTTTCGTGAGGAAATCCAGCAGCGCGGAGTTACTCCTGCGGAAATCGACGCGCTAGGATCGCCCAGAATATGCCGTCAAGTCGGTGGGGCATATCCGGGGGGGCTGAACGAAACGCCAAATGATTCCCCGACCCTCTAGCAGGGTCTGAACGAGATCGCCAAATGATGATATAGCCTGCGTGATTATTTTAACGTACGCCGTTTCCAAAGCCGAGACTTTTCACTCATCCCGGAGCTGCTCCGGCACCGGAACGAACTCGGGCTACGGACGCGCTAGGATGCGCAATCCTAGAAAAATGTGAATAAGCGGCGAGCGGAGTGCGTCTCTTAGATCGGCTTCTCAGGAAAAGAGAGCCACAGCAATAGGAAATTCAGCACTGCCGGGAAGAGTTCGTCGCGACTTTTCCCGGCTCTATCCAATCATGTCCTGCGAAAATTGGCGCTAGGACGCCCCGTTCTGAGCGTTCGCCGGATGATGTTTTGGGCGTATGACTCCGATTTCTGGTATCGTTGGCGCATGGAACCGACCGAAGAACAACTCACCGCTCTCGGAAACTATAGGGATATCATCATCCAACACGCCTCCAAGATCGCCGAGGCCATAGGAGTTTCGGCGGAGACGCTTACGGGATGGACCGAGGACAAGGGAGAATTTACGAGCGAACAGGCAGACAAAATTTTGGAGTTCTTAAGGAAAGAACCCAAAGCAGGCTAGCAGGTTTAACCGGATCAGAATCATCGGCACGAACTCGGGCTACGGGTGGCGGGGGAGACTCGGCCACTGAGCATGTCTATTCTTCTACGTGAAAACCAATTCGTCTGCCCTTGCTGCCTTTTTGTAACGTTTGTGAAAAGAAGGCTTAATTGTGACGTATGCTGCACCAGTTCCACACGGTTTCCATTTTGATCGGTGCCGCTGAAGATGATGAGAAAGGGGTCAGAATAATCCAGCCGATCGATGCTAATTGGGGTCTGTGGTCCAAATGAGGCCAAGTAGGCGGCAATTTCCTGGTTGGGAGCAAGTTTAGCTTGGAACTACTCTATGCGTTCCCTCAGTCTATCGAAGATTATTCGCGCAAATCCGTGCCTGTCCCAGGTCTTCTGAGCATTGGGATGTCCCTGCCCCTAAACTTTTTTGGTCGGTCGTAGCAGGGCACTATTGAGTGGCCTTTTCATGAAACTCATTTTGAAGCAAGGTGGCTCTGGTCCAATCCAGCTTAACGTCCCAATTAGAACTTGGATGATCATCTATGAAGGAGACTGAACCAATATACACTTTATCTCCTTTTGCCTGAAGAAGATCTACACTTAGGTGGATATAACCTTCTTTAGTCTTACCGGGTCTGAAAGCCTTGACATCAAGGCTAGCAAATTTTGGCGTCGGGTTAACAAATTGTATTGTATGGTTCCAGGTGCCGTCACCAACTGGTATATCAGCCGCCGAGTAATACAGCCAGTTTGGGTCCGGCAGTGGTTTGTAACCTTGGGAAAGAGCCTCAGCTAAGGTATGCACTGTCGTAATTGCCTTTACGCTCATCGTCAGGCCGACCGCGGCCATCAGTACCAGTATTGTTTTCTTTAACATGAATCCTTTATTATTGCCGCCACTTGAAGCAGAAATTCACGGGGCCTATTCGAGCAAATTGCGTGCCCCGGAATGATCGGCGTGTCGAATGGTCAACTAATTCTCCCGGCATCACCGCAAACGAACTCGGGCTACGGGTGCGGAAGGCTTTACCAGAAAGTCAAAGCGCCCCAGTGATTCCTGGAGCGCTTGCTAGACGATTCCCAGAAGAACGGGACCGTCAGTGTTCGACCCTCACGGGTCCAGCTTGGATGAATGTATGGTGGTGGTGGTGAGATTCCCAGTGTCCTTTGTGGCCGTGCCAATAGCCTTCGTGATTGCCGTGCCAATATTCGTCATTCCAATTGTGATCCCGACGGTCTTCGTCAGCTCTGGCTGGAAGTGAGGTTCCAACTATTGCCGCAAGGGCGAGGATGGATAAAAACAATGTCTTCATTCGAATTTGAGACGCCAGGGCGAGGCGGGTTATTCAAGAGGTGGCAAGGTCGCACGCTCTAAGCCCGGTCCCGCGGCGGAGGGCTTCCGACCGATCCAATATCCGCCGGTCTACTCAGGACCAAAAAACGGTCATTTTCAAACTCGGGGTGATACGCAGTGGTGTGACGCTTTTAGCCGTAAATCCTCGCGCGATGCGCACTAAAGGCGCATGAATCCAAGGGTATCTCCCTCGACGGCTCCTCGGAGTAACGGGCTTTCGGAGTTTAATAAGGCATCCGTCCCAAATCTTCGGACAAGTCGCCGCTGAGCTCATCGAAAACCGGATCTATTTCTGCGTCTGGAACGTTGCCGCCGTTTCCTGGGATTCAGCTCGAGGCGTACATCTGGCCAGCGTTTTGGCGAGCTTAGAGAAGAGTGCACGCACTAACATGATAGCGCCTGGTGCCGTTGTCGCGCAGTTTTCGGTCAATTAATTCCTGCATTCGAGCCTAAGGCTCGAATGAGGGCCAGCCTTGAGCCGCGATCCGGAGGGAGTTAATCTCGCGGGCATGGATTTTATCTTCAGGCATGCCAATCTTCCTGACGGTCGGTCAAACATTGATATTGGAATACTCGGCGACCGCATTGTAGCGGTCGAGCGTGGTCTGGCGGCAACCGGTGCGACCGAAGTGGATGCGCTCGGCCGGCTTCTTTCTCCACCCTTTGTGGACGCGCATTTTCACTTGGACGCTGCGCTCTCCCTCGGTTTGCCGCGCATCAATCGTTCAGGCACCTTGTTGGAAGGGATTTCTTTGTGGGGCGAACTGAAGCCGCAGCTCACGATCGACGCCGTGATCAAGCGCGCTTTGGTTTATTGCGACATGGCCGTTGCCCAGGGTTTGTTGGCAATCAGGAGTCATGTCGATGTTTGCGATGATCGTTTGTTAGCGGTGGAAGCATTGCTCGAAGTAAAACAGAAAGTAGCATCCTACCTCGATCTCCAGCTGGTCGCATTTCCCCAGGATGGGTTGTTTCGGTCGCCCAGTTCGGAAAAGAATTTGCTCCGATCCCTGGATCTCGGGGTAGAGGTAGTCGGCGGTATTCCACATTTCGAACGGACGATGGCCGATGGAGCGGCTTCGGTCCGGCGGCTCTGCGCAATTGCGGCCGAACGCGGTCTCCGGGTTGATTTGCATTGCGACGAATCGGACGATCCACAGTCGCGTCACATCGAAACGCTGGCCGCGGAGACGCATCGGCTTGGATTGCAAGGTCGAGTCGCCGGTTCGCATCTGACGTCAATGCATTCAATGGATAACTATTACGTTTCCAAACTGCTTCCGCTGATCGCCGAAGCCGACGTCGCCGCGATCGCGAATCCGCTCATTAACATTACTTTGCAAGGAAGGCATGACAGCTACCCGAAACGACGCGGATTGACGCGCGTTCCAGAATTGATAGCCGCGGGAGTGACCGTTGCCTTCGGACATGATTGCGTGATGGATCCCTGGTACTCGTTCGGCTCAGCTGACATGCTCGAGGTGGCGCATGTGGGAGTTCATGTTGCCCAGATGACTTCGCGGGAAGCGCTCCAGTCTTGTTACGATGCGGTGACGATACGTCCGGCAAAGATCCTCGGTTTGGAGCATTACGGAATCGAGCCGGGATGTTACGCTGATCTCGTTTTGCTACAGGCAGCCGATCCATTCGAAGCAATCCGGCTCAGGGCGACCCGTTTGTTAATCATGCGGCGAGGAAGAATAATCGCGCAGACACCGGAAAAATCGACTGCGCTCAATTTGCCCGGGCGGCCCGAGAGAGTGGAATTGAATTTTGCGCCGGGATCGATCCAGTGAGCTGGCTATCGGCTATTGGCTATTGGCTATTTCTTCAGGTATGGGACATGGATCTTGCGGAAAATGCAGGGATAATGCGCTACGTGGAAGAGCTTGGCGGTCAGCACCTTTCGATCACCGGCCAGCAGGCGAAACAGAAGGACTGCGCAGAGGCTGCCGAGGGGAGGAGCAATCCAATAGAGCCATTGGTAAGACCAAAACCAGCTAACTAAAGAAGGACCAAAGCTGCGGGCAGGATTTAGGCTCGTTCCTGAGATCGGTGCTCCCAGCCAAACAAGAGTCGCGACCAGCATCCAAGTCATCAATGGGGTCCAGCGCATCAAACGTTGGCTGCTTAAAAACGCGAAGATTGCCAGTATTAGGACAAGGGTCATACCAACCTCTGCTAGAAAGACGAACCAGATTGGATAACCTGGTCCGGGCGCGGTGACGCCGTCGCGCACATCAGAAGCGTGCTGGCGCCAGATGAGAACGAGCAACCAAGCTCCCACGATTGCACCAATGAACTGGGCAATGAGATAAGCGATAAAGTCGTGCGGATGCATCTTACCGCGAGCAAAAAAGGCGAGCGAGACCGAAGGGTTGATATGGGCGCCACTCAGTTTGCCGAGTGGTGAGATGGCGAAAAGAGAACCACTGCCGGCGAAAATCAAACCAGTGAGCAAAAGGCGGAGGCTTTGCGACGGGATAAGATGAGCAACTGGGAAAGCGGGGCTGAAATTAAATACGCCCGCGCTCAGACCGACTAGGACATTGAAGCCGGTCCCACACGCCTCGGCGGCATACTCGTTCCAGTTGAATTTCATAATGATGGTAGCGGTCCGGCGTTCGCGGATCCCAGAATCGCCGTTGACGCGACCTAATCTGCGAGAGTCGGACGCAGGGTCAAAGCGAACCGGTTGACAAAGTGCAGCGGTCAACTTTTTTGGACTCCAAAGAAATCGGGAACTAAACGCAAACTGTTTGCAAAAAGAAATTGTCCTGCTTGAATCTCCTTTGCACTCATCGCCAAGATGGACCAACCTTCCAACCAGCACTCGGTAGTTCACGTCGGCCTGACGCCCCACTACTCATGGCGTCCATCTGCTGGGCATTAACCCTAACGGTTTGTCCCGAGCTTCACGAATGGGTGCACCCTGACGCCGGTCATGAGCATCATGATTGCGCCGTCACCCTATTCACAAGCGGCGGCATCCACTTTGACGCAATTGATCTGCTGGACGTCGGGAAGCCCGCTCACTGGCTCCAAGTGGCCGTGCTCCTTTTCTCGCCTCAAGTCTTAGCCTCTACCCAAATTGGGCGATTGGTTCCAGGCCGCGGCCCTCCTTTTGGTCGGTAGGGAAGCGCTCCGCGCGTTTTTCGGTAGGGAAGCGCTCCGGCATGCCCGTGTTAGGGTTCGCTCTTGCGGGACCGCACCGTACACTGGCTGACCATCGGCTAAGAACGATCAGGAAAAGCAGACCTATCGATCGAACGGACGCACAGGAGCGTGTCCCTACCGCTATTCCGAGTTCATCCATTTTCCTTAACCGACGCTTTAAAAACTTGATATGCTTTATTTTTGTCCCTTGTGCGCAACGACGCGAGAGAAAGTCCGGCGCACGGCCATTCTTTTGCTTGCTCTCTTTATTTTCCCCGTCGCGGCCTTCGCCCAGAATGCGGTTCCGACTGCATCTCCAGAAGCCAACCAGAGTTCCGGGCCAACCCTCGACGCGGTGACCGTAGTAGGTCAACTCAACGAGGCGCGTGAACAGATCGTTCCTTATCTGGGCGCCACAAAATACTCTATCGGCCAAACCCAGATCCAGACCCAGTCACAGGGCGACAATGCGCCCTTTAACCAAGTCATTTTACGAGCGCCGGGTGTTTCACAAGATTCTTTCGGTCAGCTGCATGTCCGCGATGAACATGCCAACCTGCAGTTCCGAATCGATGATGTCTTGATCCCGGAAGGAATCACCGGTTTTGGCCAGGAGATCGATACTCGTTTGGTTGACAACGTGAACCTCATCACCGGATCATTGCCGGCTCAATTTGGATTTCGCACGACCGGCATCATCGATATTCATACGAAACAGGGAGCGGCAGTGAACGGCGGTGAAATTTCGTTCTACGGCGGTTCTCACGAGACGATTAATCCCAGTTTTGAATTGGGTGGCGTGCAAGGTAAGTTCCATTACTTTGTCGAGGGCAGTTACGATTCGAATACTCTCGGCGTCGAGAGCCCGACCAGCAGCCATCATCCGATTCACGACCAGACCAAGCAGTACAAAGGTTTTGGCGATTTTTCCTACATCATCGACGATACGAGTCGACTCAGCCTGCTATTGAGCGGCACCTATTCGGATTTCCAGATACCCAGCAACCAAAACCAGTCCCCAGCATTTAGCTTGGCCAACGCAAATCCGAAAAAGTTTGATTCAAGGAACCTGGGCGAGAATCAGCACGAACAAAATGACTACCTGATTCTGGCTTACCAAAAATCGTTCGACACGGTGAGTTTCCAGTTGGCGGCATTCACCCGCTACAGCGAGACATTATTTACTCCCGACCAGCAGGGTGACCTGATTTTCAATGGTATTGCCAGCCGAGTGGACCGCAGTCTGTTTGACAACGGGATTCAGTTTGACGCCAGTTGGGCGATAAATGACTCCAACGTACTTCGAGGTGGGTTTCTGCTCACCGTGGAAGCGGCCAGATCATACACCACTGACCTTGTCTTTCCTGTTGATGCTACGGGCGCACAAAGTTCTGATGTGCCGACTTCGATCACGGATAACAGTAGAAGAACCGGACTTATCTATGGGTTTTATCTCCAGGATGAATGGAAAATATTCGAGCCGCTAACCGTCAACTTTGGCGCGCGATTCGATATCGTTGACGAATTTGCCCATGCCTATCAATTGAGTCCAAGAATTAACGTGGTGCTTCAAGCTACCAAGAGCACCACTATTCATGCGGGTTACGCGCGCTACTTCACGCCGCCTCCACTCGAGCTGGTGCAGAATTCCGACTTGGCCAAATTTGTCGGCACCACCAATCAGCCCGCCGTCCAGCAGAGCTCTACGGTTAAGCCAGAAAGAGCTCACTATTTTGATGCCGGAATCACCGAACAATTTACGCGATCCTTTTCCGTCGGTGTCGATGCCTACTACAAGGAGGCTCGGAATTTGATCGACGAGGGCCAGTTTGGTGCAGCCCTGATATTTTCTCCTTTTAACTATGCTCGTGGCAACCAATATGGAGTCGACGTGACGGCCAACTACGCTCAAGGCGGTTTCAATGCCTATGCTAATTTTTCGTTCGAACGCGGAACCGGCGAAAAATTTACGTCGGGTCAGTTTCTATTTGGTGCAGACGAGATCGCTTTCGTCAAAAATCATTTTATATTTCTCGATCATGACCAGCGCTATACGGCGTCGGCCGGGGCTTCCTACACCTGTCACGGTACGACCGTGTATGCCGATATGCTCTACGGAAATGGGTTGCGCAGTGGATTCGTTAATACCGACGAGGTGCCGGCCTATTACACTTTCAATACCGGGCTCACGCACACGATTAACTTGCCCCAACTGGGTAAACTTCAGTTACGGTTCGATGTCGTGAACCTGTTTGATATGGGCTATCGGTTACGCACCGGATCGGGAGTCGGCGTGTTTGCGCCGCAATTCGGCGCGCGCCGCGGATTCTTCGGTGGTATTTCCTGGTCCTTCTAATGTACCGTCTCGCATATCTCCGCAAAAATCACGCAAAAGCCGAAGCGACCGGCTCATTGCGGGCTAGCGAGCCGGGTTTAATAAGAACCGGACTCGCCCCGGGCGCGCAATGAATCGACAAATGCGTCGGTCTCGTGCTTGTCCAGCTTCGAAACCACGATGTAGTTGCAGGCCGCATTGCCCCAGGTGTAGACATCGCATCCGTTGATGAAATGATTGCCCTTTGCAAGCAGCCCATTGTTAGGCGGCCAACAAAAGAGAGTAACAATGCTATTGCGGTGCTGGTAGACAAGTGTTGCCACCGGACGATTCTGGATGACGTCTGCGCGCCCTCCCAGAAGGGGATATCCGGGAGCCCGAAGATCAGCCAATGGCGGCGTAAAATGGAGTTTAGTGGCGAACCAAGGTCCTAGCACGTGCTGGTCCGACGACGCAATTTCGACCAGGTGATCGGCGGTGAGAGACTGGGTAAAGAGCGCAACGGCCTGGCCGGAGAGTTCCTTTGTATTGTCCGGGAGAAATATAGTCAGAGCAGCTAAGCCGAAAAAGAGCACTACGGCTGCGTAGATCCAAGACCGTCGCAAAATCGCAAGCTCTGACTTCAGTCTCTCGCGCCGAACGGTTGCAAGAACATTAGTTCTCAATCGAGGAGGTGCTGTATAGACCGGCGCGTTGGATCTAAAGAACGATCGAAAATCCAGGCATTCTTGGACCAGCGACCGGCAGACCGGACAATCGCTCAAATGCTGCTCCAGCTGAATTAATTGCGCAGGGTCGAGCTCGCGATCCAAATACGGGTCGAGAAAGTGATCGAATTCTTCACAGTTCATTCTCGTACCCCCTCCGTTGAACCTCCGTCATTTCCTGACGCAGGCGCAGCCGTGCCTCGCTCAGACGAGATATCACCGCATCCCTAGGTAGGCTTAAGGCGGAAGCCAATTGGCCGTAGGACCATCCTTCGATATCACGCAACGCTAGAATTTCTCTAAATTCGAATGGCAATCTGCTCAATGCTTGGAGGAGTTCTCGTTTTCGCTCTGGGGAGGGCTCCAGCGACGGCTTGTGTGACAATACCACATTGCTCGCTTCTTCAAACTGGATCGTCCTGGAATGCTTGCTGTGCGCCCGCATCCAGGTGCCGGCCGTGTTTCGAACGATGGTCAGCAGCCACGCCCGAGCGTCGGTTCCACGAAATTCCCGAAGCTCTGCCCACGCTTGAATGTAAGCCTCGCGAACCACCGCCTGGGCGTCCCGATCAGTTCCGACCAGCCAACGTGCGAGATTGTACGCACCGTCCAAGTGGGGCAGGAGGAGTTCCTCAAAAAGCAACCGGTTCTGTCGCATGTTGGATAAGCGAACCTCGCGGATGAGGTAAGTTCTTAGACGAAGTTGAGCGCCTCATCATGCGAAAATTCGCGCCTTCTTTTTTCCCAACCGCTACCGTCGCCGCGTTGATTACGAAAGCCGGAATCCGAAAATTTCGGTGAAACTGATGGAATTGTAATTTTCCTGGCGGTCTTTTGTCAGAGTTCAGACAGCGTGACGCTAACCCGGATCGGAAAATACTCAATCGCTGCTGCCACGTGCGGTGGCTGCAAATTCGGAGCGGGTGCTCCGACCAGGGTTGTTTGTCATGGGGGATCGAAGCCGACGATGTTGAAGTCCCGGGGGATATTCAGTCGATTGTCCTCTATACCAGAGGGGGGTTGCCTCTTCGGATTGGCGATGTTGCCGACGTGGAAGAAGGTAGAGAGTTGTGGATGTTTATTCCAATGGCGCTGACGGTATTACTCGGGGCGATGATTTTCTCGGTCACTTTTGTTCCGGCAGGTGTTGGGATTTTTCTGCGGGGAAAGATAAGCGAAAAGGAAACGATTTTGATTCGATGGTCGAAGGCCATCTATCTGCCGTTGCTGAACCTTTCGCTCCGGTGATGGTTTGACCATCAAACCTCGCCTTCACCTCCGTAATGGAGACTTCACCACCAGAAATGATTCTTGCTGGAATTGAGGAGCGGCTGAAAGCTTGCTCGACTAGCGAAACAGAAACAATGAAGAGACTAACCAATCCGACAAGATGCATAGGGACCGAATAGGAACGAAGATTCTCCTAGTGTACCGTCTCACATATAATGATGACGTCGCCGCAGGTCAGTTGGCTGTTTTTCAAGGCGCGAGCGAGGAGCATATCTAGATCGATACGTAAGGAGCGAGCAACGCGGAAAAACAGCCAACCGGCCGCGGCCCGGAGGGTTGGGTTGAAAATGGGCCGGCGGCTGCGTTGCTCGTCGGTTACAGATCGATTCAGATATGCGCCCTCC